>Ga0157374_10000028_pt1 | contig 213725 bp, 186 predicted proteins | sample M25metaG_FD_115308 | JGI IMG/M metagenome (GOLD analysis project Ga0157374, IMG submission 115308) | Miscanthus rhizosphere microbial communities from Kellogg Biological Station, Michigan, USA - M2-5 metaG | ecosystem: Host-associated > Plants > Roots > Rhizosphere > Soil | place: USA... | reverse complement strand
GCGCACGTTCGAGGGCCTGCTTCAAAGCATCGCCACCATTCTTGATTCCCTCACCGCTCAAGAATGCCGCAACTACTTCCAAGCCGCCGGCTATGTTAATTCTTAAACCAAAAACGCTCTAAAGATCATCCCGGCCTATGAAGTCGGCGTAGCGATTGCGTTTTCCGGCAGGCCGGTGGGGGATTCCGGTTTTTTGCGTTTCGGAGTGAAGAACATCGGAAAGAGCTTCTTCCAATCCTTCACGTCCCCAAATTCAATGAAGCGATAGCTGAGAATGGCGATGAAGATCACCAGCGCGAAATAAATGAAGAGCGTGGCCGGGCTGTGGCTCCGGTGCGCAAACCGCACGAGGATCACAAAATGCCACACATAGATGGAGTAGCACATCACCCCGCAAAGCTGGAGGAAGGGATTACGGAACAGGCTGCGAATCCAGTCGGGAAGCTTTTCGTTGAGGATGGCGAAGAGGATCGCTGCGAAGCCCACATTGATCGGGATATTGAAAAAGGCCCGACTCCACTCGGGTAGAATCCCGCACATCTCCAGGTTCCAGAGAATCATCCCCAGCCAGACGAGGGTGACCCCGCCGGCGAGACAGCCGGCCGCGATCAATGGATGGCGAAAAACGCCTTTTACATAAAGGGCCGCCACCGCCATGCCGATGACGAAATCATCCACCCGGCCAAACACGCAGTCCTTGAACGCCGAGATGTGCAGCTCAATGATCCAGCTTTTGGGCAGCACGGTGATGGAAAGCAGCCGGGTGGTCAGCGCGACCAGCGCGCAAATGATGACCGTCCGTTTTACCCCCAGCCGCAGGAAGCTGATCGCGATCAGCGGGAAAAAGATGCAGAACCAGATTTCCACACCCAGCGACCACAGGACAGAGTTGCACGGCGGCCAGAAGTATTGCGGCGTAAAACTGAAAAGCCCGGTGAGATCGAGGGCGAGCTCCTTGGTCGTTTTCCACACGCCGTGAAACGGCTCCACGAAAGCGATACAGACGGTGACGGCGAAATAGAAGAGCGGCAGCAACCGGCTGGCGCGCCGGGTGTAATATTCCCGGAGGTGGCCCCACGTCTCCAGCGCGCGCTGCCGGCTGGCATAGGGCAGGAACAGCACGAAGCCGGAAAGGACGAAAAAGAGGTTTACGGCCAGCCAGCCATTCCAGAAAGGGGCCTTTGCAAAGAAGCCCAGTCCCAGATCATCCGCTTCGGGCAGCGTGGCGTCGCGCCAGGGAGGCGGGTGTCCCAAGTGCAGGTGCTCGTAAAGCACATACAAGATCGCTACACCGCGAAGCCCGTTCACCTCAGTGATTTTCCCCATTACGGGGAGTTATCGTCCCCCGCCGCCGGACTGCATGCAATTAAATTTTTGAAAATTAACGCACCAGACTACTTCAATTTTTTATTCCACTCCTCGATGCGCTTCGCCTGGGCGGTGAAAAGCTCGTCGGTGGAACCATTTACCTTGATCGCGGTGATTTTGTCGCCTTGCTCGATGGCATTCACAATTTCCTGATCCTTCGCCGCCACCACTTCGCCGAAGATGGTGTGCTTCATGTTCAACCAGGCCGTGGGCACATGGGTGATGAAGAACTGGCTGCCATTCGTGCCGGGGCCGGCATTCGCCATCGCGAGCAGACCCGGCTTGTCGAACTTCAGCTCGCGCAGGCATTCGTCCTCAAAACGATAGCCCGGACCGCCGCGACCGGTGCCTTCGGGATCGCCGCCCTGGATCATGAAGTCCTCGATCACACGATGGAACTTCGTGCCATTGTAAAACCCGCGGGTGGCGAGGTTCAGGAAATTGGCCGCGGTGAGAGGAGTCTTCGAGGCGAAAACGGTGAGCTCGATATCGCCCTTGGTGGTGGAAATGGTGATGCTGATGTCTTCCATAGGGAGGGCAACTTTGAACGGGAGCCGCCCGATGTCGAGCGAAGATTCCCGCCGCCCCCGGCTTTCGCTCGCCATCCTTCTTCGCTCCTCAGCTCACCGCCGGGTAGAGATACTTTTGAAAGCCCGCAAAAACCTTGCCGATTTCCTCGGGCGATCCCAGGTCCGCCACCGCATCCTGGATCGCCCCATGGTATTTGATCAGAAGCAGCGGCTTCAGCTTCTCCTGGCTCAATTCCTCCACCCCGATGCGGATGTAATGCGAGAGGACAAAGTCGAGAAAGACCTGCTGTCGGCTGTTGAAGTGCGTGCTGATCTCCACCTTCGCCTTCGCCGCGCGGTCCTCCCGCGTGAGCGGCGGAAGCGTATAAGCTACATAGGCCAACACGTCGAAGAGATCACTCCGCTCCGCCTCGATGATCTTTTGCATCTCCACCAGCTGATCGCGACCGAATCCCTTCTCCGCCAGCCCCTCCAGTAGTTTCGCCCGCGTTTCCGGCACACTCCACAGGGCTCGCAACTGCTCTTCGTTTTGGAAAAATTCGGGCAGCTTGCCGAAAAGCATTTCCATGAACTGTTGCGCGCTCATCGGCGTCCCGTCGGGATGCCAGAAGGAGGTCGCCATCATGTGCTGGATCGTGCGCTCCTTGCCGTCCGCCAGCTTCACCTTCACCCGCGGGCGACGCTCGCACTGGCACGGCGAATGTCCGCAGACTTCGCATGGTTCATTCGGGCAGACACAGGGGCTTTGCCCACAGTCGGGACAGGGAGTCGGCGGCAACGCTTCACAAATGCACGGACGCGCACCACATTTCTCGCAAGGCTCTTCCTCCACCGGTTCGCCATCCCACTCTGGATCGCTGAAATGAAGATGCGCCTTCACGAAATCATAGATCGTAAAATACGCCTTTCCATCAAAGAGCCGGGTCCCGCGTCCGATGATCTGCTTGAACTCGATCATCGAGTTGACCGGGCGCAGGAGCACGATATTGCGCACGTTCCGCGCGTCCACCCCGGTCGAGAGTTTCTGCGAGGTGGTTAGGATCGTCGGGATCGCCTTCTCGTTGTCTTGAAAATCCCGCAAATGCTGCTCGCCGAGCGATCCATCATCCGCCGTCACCCGGTGGCAATAATTAGGGTCCTTGCTTACTTTGAGCTGGTTGATCAGATCGCGAATGATCAGCGCATGCGCTTGTTTGGCGCAGAAGACCAGCGTCTTTTCCTTTTGATCAATCTGACTCAGAAACAGCTCCACCCGCTTTCGTTCACGTTCCTCAATGTAAATTTTCCGGTTAAAGTCCGGTTCCTCATACAACCGGCCCGCCTCGATCTCACCCTCCACCACCTGGTCATCCGGCGTGTAAATATAGGTATCGAGCGTCGTCTGGATTTGGCGCACGCGAAAGGGCGTCAGGAATCCGTCATTGATCCCCTCCTTGAGCGAGTAGATGAAAACCGGTTCGCCGAAATAGGCGTAGGTATCCACATTGTCCTTCCGCTTCGGCGTCGCCGTCAGGCCGAGCTGCACCGCCGGGGCAAAGTATTCCAAAATCCCGCGCCAGTTGCTCTCGTCATTCGCCCCGCCGCGATGGCACTCGTCAATAATGATGAAATCGAAAAAGTCCGATGGATATTCGCCAAAATAGGGAGACGGCTCCCCATCCTTCGGCGGCCCGCTCATGAAGGTCTGGAAGATCGTGAAAAACAGGCTCCCGTTCTTGGGCACCTTGCCTTTCTTGCGAATATCCTCGGGCGCAATGCGCACCAGCGCATCCTCTGCAAACGCCGAGAAGGCATTGAAAGCCTGGTTGGCGAGAATATTACGATCCGCGAGAAACAGAATCCGCGGTCGCCGGGTCGGCTCGCGGCTCAGGTTCCAGCGCGCATGGAAAAGCTTCCACGCCAGTTGAAAGGCGATGAACGTCTTCCCGGTCCCGGTCGCCAGCGTCAGCAAAATGCGCTCCCGCCCCGCCGCCATCGCCTCCAGCACCCGCTCGATCGCGATGTCTTGGTAATAGCGCCCTTGAAAATAGCCACCCCGATCCTCAAACGGCACCGCCGCAAACCGGTCGCGCCAGACATTTTCCACCGCAAAGGTGCGATCCCACAGTTCCTGCGGTGTCGGATAGGCTTGGGCGATTCCCTCCATCCCTTCCTGCAGGTCCACCCCGTAGATCCCCTGTCCGTTTGTCGCGTAGGTGAAGCGGATCGCCAGCTTGCTCGCATAGTTCTTCGCCTGCGCCACGCCCTCGGTGAGTTCTTCTTCCCACGCCTTCGCCTCCACTACTGCGAGCTTCGTATTGCGATACTCCAGCACATAATCCGCCGTCAGCGCCTTTCCTCGCTTCCCATGGCCTTCGATCCGCCCCAATGTAATGGGATACTCCCGCCGAATCCGACTCCCCTCGACGACACCCCAGCCCGCCGTCTTTAGCGCCGGGTCAATATATTCCGCCCTCGTCTCCGCTTCGTTCATCCCGCCGTGGCAACCGTTCTTTCGTAAAGCGGGATACCTACCCTTTTGATGTGTGCGGCCACGTCTGGATCAGTATGTTCATTCAAAACAATAAGACTGAACTGATAAGGAAGTTCCGAATCATCAAAAGCCATGCGGATACAGATGAGAGTATTCCATTCGATCAGTGAACCAATGAGCGCCAGATCAATGTCGGAACCCGGCTTAAAGTTGCCTTTTGCGCGTGATCCAAAAAGCACCGCTCGATTGACCGCTGGGTATCGGGAGAGGATTTCATGAATTCGGACCATCGTTTTTTCCGTTAGGCCGTGCTCTGCCATTATTCCTCCTCCTTGAGCTTATTTAACGTTACCAGCAGCTTCTTAAACTCTGGGACAAATTGTGACAGGACGGCTTCAGTAATCTTGTCGGCGGTCTCTTTATTATAGGTGTGGGAAGTTTCGTTGCGGCTTTCAATCATCTCCATCCACACTTCCCCTGCCGACAGTAATCCTTGCGCGAATGCTTCCCTCGTCGCATCTTTCGATCCGTAAAGCTTTTTGGTGACGCCATGGGCCTCCAAAAAGTCCTTGAGCGTTTTCCAAGCGAGTTCATGCGTAAATTCAAACGCCTGAATCAGCCCCTGCTCTTCCAACGCAGAAAGTTCTCTCTCTTCAGCCAGCGTGGCCGCTTCGTTCAATTGGGCGAAAGCTTTGCCAAAACTCTGCAGCCGTTGATGCCAGCGGATGTCAGCGGGATTGTTCATAGATGTTTATTAGCGATTAGCAGGAGCTTTGGCGACGACCTTTTTCCCGCGGCCTAGGGGAACAAAGGCGTGTTCTCGCATCCATTTGATTGCTTTAAAAAACTTCTCCCGATCAATCTTCAGTTTATCGGGATGCCATTCCTCACGGGCCGCTCGTACAATCTCTTCATCGGAAGGAGCGTTCCCATCTAGGAGTAGATTGTTCCAGGCCGCAAAAACCGTCGCGAAAATCTCCGCCTGCCGCCAGTCCATCTTCACCATGGTTTCCAGCAACCGATCCACTTCCCCCTTCCGCTCCCCCAACGCCCGCTCCGTTCGTTCCACCAGGTCGTCAAACTTCCGCAGTTTCGTCACCCGATAAGCCCCCGAGCCTTCCGCGCGCTTGAAGCTGAAAAAATCCGCCATCCGCGCCCGATGCTCCACCTTCTGCAAATGCGGAAAATCATTCGGCCCCGCCGCATCCCGAACCGGCGTCCGATCAAGCTCCAGCCCCACCAGTGCTTCCAAAAGATGAGCAATCTTCTCCCCCTTCACATGCCCGAAATCATCCTCCCGACCATGCATTTCATGGCACCGATAAGCCATCGCCAGCAGCCCCGCATGCAGATCAGTCGTCGTAATTCCCGGCACCACCTGCGGGAAGGCAATAATCTTCGACTCCCGCCAGTCTTTGGTCAGTTCTCCCGTAAAAGCTTGGTGCAGCAGCGACTTCTTCAATGCATCCAGCGCCGCGAGCTTCCGCTCGTAGATGGCGGCGAGGCGTTGGGTTTCTTCGTGAAGGGAATCAATCTTTTCAACGATATCTCTCTGTCGATGAAGCGGCGGTAAATCGAGTGTGAAGTTTCCTAGATCCGTGTTGCTAAGATTCGGCATCACCGCTCCGCCAGCCATTTTTTCCAACCTTGCTTTGCAAGCCTCTGAGCGCAAAAACCGCACGAGGTAGCGCGCGTCGCATCGGGATGAAGGCTTGATGAAAAAGCTGCCAGTCCCACACAACCAACCGTCCTCAATGTCAGTCACCACGGCACATCGGCCCATCTCTCCTCGGCGACCGATGACAATGTCACCTTTGCTCATAATATAGCTCTTGAGCCGCTCTGCGGTTGCTTTGGAGACAGTCTTGCGCTGATCGGGCTCGATCCCGACCTCTGTGATATGGGCCGGGTTCACCAGCGGAATACCATTTGTCACGTAGTCCTTTTTGTGGAGAAGGGAGCCAAACGGCCCGGTTAGAATCCCGCCGGTCGCTTGCCCCAGCGTTGTCTTTACCCACTCTTCGCCGCGTTGATTGAAAACAGACTGGAGGTGGCCTTCGAAAAGGGCGCGGGCGTTTTGGAGATTCTTTTCGGCGTTGGCTTTGGCAACTGCGATCCCCGCAAACGCTTCGTCCAGCAGCCCGACTATCTACTGCTGTTCAGCCAGCGGGGGAACGGGGATCGACAACTCGCCAAGCTTCGACGCATTGAATCCACCTTGGGCGCTCCCTGACGATCCATCTTTGACTGCCCGCCAATAACCAGCGGTCTGGAAGAAGAGGGAAACAAACGCGGGCAGCAAAAGCGTTCCACGCAACCGAAGCCGGATCAGATAGGAAGCGAAGACGGCTTCCGGTGGCTCGCTGACAAGAAAGCTTTTGCCGGTGGTTGCACCCGTTCGTGCAAAGACAATGTCTCCGGTTGCGAGCCGGTATTTTGGTAGATCTGCCGAATCAATCAGGCAATACGGAACGCTTTCCCAATCGACAGAGTCATTCTGAATGTCGGTGATCCGCAGGAAGCGCGGTCCAATTGGTTCGCTGTTAGCGCTTTCAGTGTACCCGTAATTGATTGCCGACACGTCGCCCAGCCGAGCAGTCTCCCAACCTTTGATCATAGTAGCGCCTCGATGTTCCCCAACACCTCCACACTCTCAGCATCCAGTGCCGCAATCTCCTCCAAAATCTCCGCCGGACTGCGATGCGCGACCACCTCGCCCCCATTCGGATTCTTCACCGAAAGATCAAAGGTCGTAGCGTCAATCGTCGCCGCCTCCACGCTCCAACTCTTCGGCGAATCGGCGAACGTCTTTTGCAGTTCAATAAACTCCGCCAGATCCGCATCGTTGAGCGGATTGGTCTTCCCCAGATTCCGCCCCGGATCAAGCTGGTAATACCACACCTTCCGAGTCGGCGTGCCTTTCTCGAAGAAAAGCACCACCGTTTTCACACCCGCACCGGTGAAGGTCATTTGCGGGCAGACAAGAACTGTGTGGAGATTGCAGCTTTCCAACAGCAGCTTCCGCAGACTCACCGAAGCATTATCGGTATTCGAGAGAAACGTATTTTTGATCACAATCCCCCCGCGTCCGCCCGCCTTCAAAATCTTGATGAAGTGCTGGAGAAAGAGAAACGCCGTCTCGCTCGTGCGGATGGGAAAGTTTTGCTGCACCTCCGGCCGCTCCTTGCCGCCGAAGGGCGGGTTCGCCAGCACCACCTCGTAGCGGTCCTTCTCCTGAATGTCGGCCAGATTCTCCGCCAGCGTGTTGGTGTGGATGATATTCGGCGCCTCGATCCCGTGCAGGATCATGTTCATGATCCCGATCACATAGGCCAGCGACTTCTTCTCCTTCCCATAGAAAGTCTTCGCCTGCAGTTTCGCCAGGGCCGTGGTCGTCAGGGCCGTCCGTGCCCGGTCCGTGAGATACTCAAACGCCTCGCACAAAAACCCCGCCGAGCCGCACGCCCCGTCATAAATCCGCTCGCCGATCCGCGGCCGCACCACCTGGATGATCGCCCGAATCAGCGGGCGCGGCGTATAATACTCGCCCCCATTCCGCCCCGCGTTGCCCATGTTCTTGATCTTTGCCTCGTAGAGGTGCGAGAGTTCGTGCTTCTCCGTCTGCGAGCGGAAGCGCAGTTCGTCCACATGGTCAATGATCTCGCGCAGGTTGTAGCCGCTCTGGATCTTGTTCTTAATCTCGCCAAAGATTTCACCGATCTTGTATTCGATGGAATCGGGCCGCGTCGCCCGCTGCTTGAACCCGTGCAGATAAGGAAAGAGCCGTTGGTTCACGAAATCGCGCAGATCATCCCCAACTCGCACTTTGTTGTGATCAATCTTGCCACCGGCGTCCTTCGGCGCGGCCCAGGTTTCCCAGCGGTAATCGGCTTCGAGGATGTAGTCGTATTGCTTCCCGTCAAGGGCCGCCTCGGTCGCCTTGTCCTGCTCCAGCCCGTCGAGATATTTCAGGAAAAGCAGCCAGGAGGATTGCTCGGTGTAGTCGAGTTCCGTCGTGCAACCGGCCTCTTTCCAGAGCACATCATCAATATTGCGAAAAGCTTGTTCAAACATGGCTAAAATAAGGGCCTGGGAACCGGTGCCAGCGTGGAAGAAGAGGAATCGCCGGTCGAATCCATTTCCAACGGGGTAAGCCGCCGCTTCGGAGTCGGATCGTAGAGCCACGCAAAAATTCCGCAAGGTGAAACCAGCCGCGATGCGGTGAAGGACACCGATGCACACCAAAGTGCGGATTCTCGGATGCGCGCTTTTTTCAAAAAATCCATTTTTCACGCTCTTGCGTGACAACTGGCGGGGCGCGTGGAAAGCTTGCCGCCTATGAAAAAGTTCCTCTTTGCTTTTTTCCCTCTCGTGGCGTTGAGCGCGTGCATGCTGCATGCGGATGACAAGGACAAGGCTGCGGCGTCCAAAGGCGCGAGCGACGATGTCGCGATCATCAGCACCACGGATGGCGAAATGGTGGTGGCGTTCTGGCCGGGTGAAGCGCCCAAGACGGTGGCGAATTTTGAGAAGCTGGCGAAGGCCGGTTTTTATGACCACACGCTGTTTCACCGCATCGTGAAAGGCTTTATGATCCAGGGCGGCGATCCGCTGACCAAGGATGCGTCGAAGGAAGCCGAGTGGGGCACCGGCGGCCCGGGCTATACGGTCGATGCCGAGTTCAACGACCACTCGCACGTTCGCGGCGTCCTCTCGATGGCGCGTTCCAGCGATCCCAATTCCGCCGGCTCGCAGTTCTTCATCTGCCTCGGGGCGCCGACTTTTCTCGACCATCAATACACCGCCTTCGGTCATTTGATCAAAGGTGACGACGTGCTGGAGAAGATCGGCAACACGCCGGTGACGGTGGGCAACGGTGGCGAAAACAGCAAGCCGACCGAGAAGGTGGAAATCAAAAGCATCAAGATCGTCCCCGCGAGTGCTGTAAAATAGCGGTTCCCCGCGGATTCCAGGCCGCGCAAACCAGTCAGCCGATGATGGCGCTTGTTTAAATTTATATAAACAAGCGTCGTTATTCCCGCGGGTTGCCGCCGCCACGACGTCTTGCAAAATTCACGAAAAAAGAAATTCCGCGTTTTGCCAAACGTGCTCTAAACTTTGACGACGATGTCAACCACACGAGACAAAGTCCGACTGGGCGTGATCCAGATGCGATGCACGCCGGAACCCGACGCGAACCTGAGCGCTGCGTGCGACTGGGTACGCAAGGCGGCCGCGCAGGGTGCGCAGGTCATCCTGCTGCCGGAGTTGTTCCGCTCGCTCTACTTCTGCCAGGCGGAGGACCACAAGTATTTCCAGCTCGCGGAGGAAATCCCCGGGCCGTCCACGCACGCACTGAGCGCACTGGCGAAGGAGCTCAACGTCTCGATCGTGGCCTCGCTGTTTGAAAAGCGCACGGCCGGTCTTTACCACAACACCGCGGCGATCCTCGATGCGGGCGGTGAACTGCTCGGCAAGTATCGCAAGATGCACATCCCCGACGATCCGCTGTTCTACGAGAAGTTTTACTTCACGCCGGGCGACCTCGGCTTCCGCTCGTGGGAGACGAAGTTTGCGAAGATCGGCGTGTGCGTCTGCTGGGACCAGTGGTATCCCGAGGCCGCGCGACTCACCGCGCTCAGCGGCGCGCAGATTCTCTTCTATCCCACCGCCATTGGCTGGCATCCGTCGGAAAAGGCGGAGTTCGGCAAGCGGCAGCACGATTCGTGGGAAACCATCCAGCGCAGCCACGGCATTGCCAACGGCTGCTACGTGGCGGTGGCGAACCGGATCGGCCTCGAAACGCCGGAAGGCGGCGACGGCCTGGAGTTCTGGGGCCAGAGCTTCATCTGCGACCCGAGCGGGCAGATTCTCGCGAAGGCTTCCGCCGACCAGGAGGAGATCCTTATCGTCGAGGCCGATTTGAACGAGCTCGACCGCCAGCGCACGCACTGGCCGTTCCTGCGCGACCGCCGCATCGATGCCTACGGCGACATCACCCGGCGTCTCATTGACTAGCCTTCCCCTTCGTCTCATGGAAACTTCCGAATCCCCTGTCATCCCCGCCCGCCTCGGCTATCGCATGCCCGCGGAGTGGGAGCCCCATGCCGCGACCTGGCTGTCGTGGCCGAAGCCGCACGGCATCAGCTTCCCCGATTCCTACGATCAGATCCCGCCCGTGCTGGCAAAGATGGTGGATGCGCTGGCGGACTCCGAGCGCGTGTGCATCAACGTGGCCGATGCCGGGGAGGAGAACACGGTGCGCGGTCTGTTGCAAAAGTACAAGGCGCGGATCGAGCACGTGACCTTCCATCACATTCCCACGAATGAACCGTGGTGCCGCGATCACGGCCCGATCTTCATCACCCGGAAGGAGGAGCCGCGGATGGCGATCCTGGACTGGCAGTACAACGCCTGGGGCTGGAAATACCCGCCCTTCGATCTCGACGATGTGGTGCCCACGCGCGTGTCCGAAATCCTCGGCCTGCCGCTTTACCTGCCCGGCATGGTGCTGGAAGGCGGCTCGATCGATGTGAACGGAAGCGGCACGCTGCTGACCACGAAGTCCTGCCTGCTCAATCCGAATCGCAACCCCGATCTCACCAAGAAGGACATCGAACAGCACATGAAGGATTTCCTCGGGGTGAAGAAAATCCTCTGGCTGGGCGATGGCATCGAGGGTGACGACACCGACGGCCACGTGGACGATCTCACGCGGTTTGTGAGCCATCACCATGTGCTCACCGTGGTGGAGGAGGACGAGGACGACGCCAATTACCAGCCGTTGCAGGAGAATTTTGAACTGCTCCAGACGATGAAGGTCGAGGACGGCAAGCAGCTGGAGGTGACCAAGCTGCCCATGCCTGGCAAGATTGTCCGCGACGGCCAGCGCCTCCCGGCCAGCTACGCGAATTTCTACATCGCCAACAAAGTGGTGCTGCTCCCGGTCTTTGCCGACAGTTGCGATGCCTGGGCGGTGGCGGTGCTGGAAAAAGCCTTCCCCGACCGCAAGATCGTGCCAATTGACTGCCGCGAACTTATCTGGGGTTTGGGTGCCTTTCACTGCCTCACTCAGCAGCAGCCGCTCATCTAGGGCGGCTAATTTCGCCCGATTGGGTGAGCAAAAAGCGCCAATAAAGTTGCTTCATCCGGCGGATTTGCTGGTTCGGGAGTAAACTCCGGAGATTTTTTCCAGAGTAAATACCTGCGGTGATCCAGGGGTTGCATGGCTTATGCTTAGGGCAACCGCGTGCGCGCGCGTTTTCTATTTCTCTCCTGTTTGAGTGCTTTTTTGCTGGCTCTTGCCAGTAGCAAGGCTGCGGTGGAGATGCCGTTTCGCTTTCAGCAGGGGCTGGTTTGTGTGCAAGTGCAGGCGGATGGGCATCCGCTGCATTTCCTGTTGGATTCCGGCGCCGGGCGCAGCGTGTTGAACCTTTCCACCGCGCGTTCATTGGGGCTGAAAATGAGCTCAGCCGGTCCTGTGCAGGGAGTGAACGGTTTGGCGCCTTCCTTCGCGGCCAAAGGCTTTTCCGCCACCATCGCGGGGATTCCGCTGCCCTCGACCCTGCTTGCGATGAGCCTGGATGGAGCGGGACGTGTCCTCGGCCAGCGAATTGATGGACTGCTCGGCGCGGATTTCCTCCGCAACCATATCACGCAGATCGATTACTGCCGCCAGACCCTGACTTTCCTGGAGAAATGCGAGGTGACGCCTGCTCTTGGCCAACCGGTTGCGCTGGTGAAGCATAATGATGCCTGGTGCCTTCGGGCCAGCGTGCTGGGAACCCGCCCTTCGCTCCTCCGGCTGGATACGGGATGCAGTTCGGCACTTGAATGGTCCTGCGGGAGTCGTTATCTGCAAAAATCGGGCAAATCGACCATCGCTCTAAAGACCGGCTCGATGCAGACCCAGCCGCTCCCGGTACAAATCGGTTCCCTGCAAATCCCGCAGGTGCCAGCAGGCCTGCACGCCGAGCCTTTCTTTGCGGGGGAATCGGGGCTGATTGGAAATGGATTGCTTTCCCAGTTTGTGGTGACGATCAATGCCGCGCAGCAGGTATGTTATTTGAAGCAGGCAGGCTCAAAATCAGAGTAATTTCGCCTTTCGCCCGGCGTTTGGCAAAATAGATGCAACGGAGTGAACGCTGCCAAGCGTATCTAGGAATGCAGGCCATTCACGGCCTGCCACAAAAACCTAGAAAGACCCACATAGCATGAAAACGATTAAAACCTCCCTCGTTGTCATCGGTGCCGTCGCGGCACTCAGTGCCTCCGCCATGGCCAATGAAGTAATTCCCATGGAGGGGAACGGAACCATCCTGCTGGAAAGCCCGCATGGCGGTTATACGCTCCTCCATCGGAGCGATCAGCCCACCACTTCGGTCGCCCTCTATACTCAGGGAACCGGCGTGGGGCAATCCGAAGCGTCCCTCGCCTCCGGTGGCACTCTCCAGTTGAAGCCCAGCTTCGTTCAGGACGCCCACGGCCACGCGATGCAATTCATCCGCCTCGTGCAGGAGTAAATATACGTCCCGCTTTTGATCGGGGAGGCTGTTTCAGCTTCCCCGATTCGCGCAGACGGGGATGATCTGGGGAAAGTGGAAGCGGGTGGCAGGGAGTTTTTTACAACGACGGCAGCCGCTTCGGTTTCCAGGTCGGGTTGCTCAGCTTGCCCTGGCCCTCGTATTCAAAGAGTCGGCCGAGCGGGTTCCAGAGTGCACCGGTGAGTCCCTGGCCGCTGATGCGGATGTTGAAGTCCAGCTTGTTCTCCACAAAATCCAGCTTGCCGTAGCCGAGCATGTTGAAGCCCTTGCCATGCACCAGAAAATCGTTGGTGGTAATGATCCCGCTGGCGACGGAAAAGGTGGCTGTGGCCTCGTGCGCAACATTGTAGCCGAAGCCGGGGATGATGCCGTTGGTGAGCCCCGAGAGCGGGCCGAAGACGGGAATGGAGAAAACGTTGCCATTGGTCACCTTCAAGCTGCCGGTGCCGGTCATGCTGCGAAGGTCATCAGGCTTGCCGCTGAAGTCGTAGAAGCCATCGAGCTGGCCCTGGGAAGTGTCGTAGTTGAAGTAGAGTTTCGTGAGGGTGGAGAAATCCATGCCGTGGGTTTCGACATGGGCGCGATAGGTGGGTTTCTGCGGGTCGATGGAAACGTCCGCGTTCCCCATGAGCTGGCCGTCAAAGAGGTCGCCGGAAACGTTGCTCAGGTTGAGATTGCCATGGGTGAAAAGCAGGCGGCCGGAGACTTTTTTCAAGGAGAGATCCTTGCCCACGAAGGTGTAGTCCAGCCCCTGGGGCGCGGAGACGAGCACTTCGAGGTGATTGTAGGTATCCTGAAACGTCTGCACATGGCCGTTGATGGTCAGCGCGGGCGGAACCTTGAGCCGGTATGGCGTCACATTCGGCACCATCCGTGGGTCCACCCACACAATGGTTTCTGCTGGGAACAGACTGGTTTTCAAATCCTTCACCTGCACCTCCTGTCGGGCGAAATTATAGGTGAGTGAGCCGGTCGCCGTGCCCTCGTCGCGCGTCAGGTGCAGATTGTCGAAGGTCACATCTCCATGGTCGGCATGAACGTCGGTGGTGAGCGAGTTGAGGCCCGCCCCGCGATAGCGCGTGCGTCCGAGCTTGAGACTGCCCTCCAGCGTGCAGACGCCCACCGAGGGGGCGCTGCCCTGTGCGTTCAGCCGGATCTCGGGCGATTGCAGGAAATTCCATTCCCGCAGCGCGGTGGCGGCCGGGCCGGAGAGGAGGGGCTGGAGCGTATTGGGGTTGATCGTGCTTTGCAGTTGCGCCCGGAAATTGCCGGGCACGGACATGGCATTGAGGGAGAGCTGTCCCGAGTCATTGCGCAGCAGCACGTCGCGGAAATACCACCGCTTCCCATCCCAGGAAAACTGGCCGCTGATTTCGTGGAAACCCACCTTGCGAATCTCGAACTGGGGCACCTCGATCTGCCCCAGCAGGCGATACCCCGAGGTCTGGTAGTTGCCCCGGGCCGAGACATCCACCACTGGCGGGCCGGTAAATTTGCAATCCTTCAGCGAGGCGCTGAAGCCGAGCGCGGCGGCGATCTTCGCCACATCGAGGCTGCTGTGGGCCTGCCCGTCCACCTGTCCCGAGAGCGTATCCACCGAGCCCGCCATATCCAGCCGCCCCACTTCATCGCGCGCGGTGAGTTGCTTGAGCTCGAGCGACTGCCGGCCATAGGAGGCCTGGAAGGAAAGCTCGCGCCACGTGCATCCGCGCCACGCCACACCGTCGGTGTGGAAGCCCAGGTCCACGCTCATTTCCTTCGGCAGCGTGCCGTCCCCGGTGAAATGGAGGTCCAGCCGCGGGGTATGCCCGCGCCAGGTTACCTCATTCATGGTTTGCTGGATCGTCGCCAGCAGGTCGGTTCCGTTCGATGTTTTAGTGGGATTGGCGGTCGAAGCGGTGGTGAGTGATTCGGGGTTCACCAGCCGGCCAGCCAGCGTACAGTTGATGCCGAAGATCCGGGCCGTCGCCCGGCTGATGTAAATCTGGTGCGGCGGCAGGAGCACCCGGGCGTTGAAGCGCGAGATTTGGAGGGTCTGGTGGAGATCGTTGTCCGGTCCGATCGGCAGGGAGACATCGGCATCGCGCAGCTCGACCGCTTCGATGAAAGGGCGCTTTTGCAGGAGGTTGGCGACATTGATGTCGAGCACCAGTTCGTCCAGCGTTGCCAGCAGGTGATGCTGCGGCGTGGAATCCTCGATCCGCACCGTCCGCGCCACCAGCCCGCGGAAGGGATCGAGCGTGAGGCGCGACATCGAGATGTCGAAGCCGCGGTTTTGCAGTTCCCGGGTCACATAGGTGCGCCATTTCTTCGTGAACCCGCGCTGCGACAGGTACCAGCCGCCCCAGAGCAGCGCGGCGATCACCAGCACGCAAATGAGTTGAAACAATCGAAGCAAAAAGTGCCGCATGGAAACGTGCGCCCACCATAAAGGCTGCCCGCCCCAGCGCAAAAATAATCTTCCGCCTGCTCTTTGTCTTGCTCCTGCTCCCAGCGGGAAGGCAGAGCAAGAGCAGGAGCAAGATAAAGAGTAAGAACGACGCGTGGCACATCCCATGCTATGAAATAGTTCCCGATGATACGTGCCAATTGTCGGAACCGTTTTCGGGCGGAGGACTTCGACTTTATTGTCCGAACCCTCGCCAGGTCCAGTAACGAAGCCATTTCGTTGACGGAATTACTCACCGACGAGGAGGCGCGCGACGCCATCCTCGACCAGGAAATTCTGGCCCATGCGCTCCTCTCGGGCGAGACGCAGCTGTCCATTTCTCCGCAGTTTTACTTCTACATTTTGCTCAGGCATGTCTTGAAAAAGACAGCGATCACCGACCGCATGGTGTGCGACTACCTCGCTTCCTTGCTTGAGGAATTTTCCTGCTCGGCCCGGATTCGCCCGCCGGGCAGTGCATCGGGCAATTCCTCGGAATACCTCTCCGACATGCTGCTCGCGCTCCGCGACGCCTCGCCGTGGCAGGCGTTTCACATCCGGGCCCACGTGGGAAATTACGCGCTCTTTCTCAGCGGCATCTTTCCCGAGCGCGTCTCCGGGCGTTCGAAGCGCGGCGCGCCGGACTTTTCCTTCTACGAGGGCATGGGCAGCACCAGCTACCGCGTGGCGGCGCAGCACAGCCTCGCGCGTTCCTGCAATCTCACCCGCATCTACGAAACGCTCGCCGAGGCCTTCCACGAAATCCGTCTCGCGCTTAACCGCGTGGCCGACAGCCTGCTCCATTTGGATGATCCGGTGCCCGGCATTTTGTTGAACTGACATTTTCTACTCCATGAGCAGCACGTTGTTCAGCGAAATCCAGCGGCTCTTCGAGCGCACCTACGCGCAGGTCGGCATCAACCTCGAAGACTGTCTCATCAGCCGCCAGCGCCGGGGCGAACTCACGCGGCTGGCCGGGGCCTCGGCGCGGGAGTTGAGCGAGATGGCCTGCACCTTTTTGCGGCGCTCCGGCGATCATCTCCACATCGGCATTTACTACTCGCAGTGGCTCATCGAGCAACTGGAGCGGCACGATCCCCGGCGCGGCTTGAGCGACGAAAACATCCGCTCGCTCATCGCCTTCGTCGAGGAGATCAACCACGCGCTGCACGCCGCATTGCAATTCCAGTCGGGCCAGCGTGAGCTGCACAGCGAGGATTTTGCGCGCAACCTGGAGCTGCAGGCGCAGGTGGATACCTGGCTGGTGCTCCTGCTCTTCATCGGCTTCTTTCGCAAGACGCAAAAGGTCTCGCGCACCGACCGGCGCTGGCTGGCTTTTCATCTTTTCTCGCGACTCCAGCACCATGCCTATTCCGATCCGAATCTGCGCGGCCGATACATGGAGACTACGATGCTGGCCAAACGCTACACGCGCTACCTTGATGCGCTCAACGGCCTGCGGCGCGTCGAGGAAATCCGCCTGTTTCACACCCTCGATTACGGAGCAAAAAAACAGCGCATTCTCGCCTTGATGCAAGGCGGGGAGAAGTAACATTTATGATTTAGCATTTAGGAAGTTTTAAGCATGGCCTTCGGCGACGGAAAAGTTCACGCGCGTCGAGCGATCTTTGCCCCTTCCCTTTAAAGGCCGCAGGCCGCTTTCAATACTCCCTAAATGCTAAATCATAAATGTTACTTTCCTCCTTGCGCGAGCGTTCACGCGCGCGCATGAATGCCCCATGTTCAGTCTCACCACCCTCGCCAGCGGAAGTGCGGGGAATTGCGCCCTGGTGGAGACGGAAAAATGCCGCGTGCTCATCGATGGCGGACTCAGCACCCGGCAGATCGCCTTGCGGCTGGCGCAGGTCGGCGTGGAGCTGGCGCAACTCGATGGCATCCTCATCACGCACGAGCACAGCGACCACATCGCCGGGCTCGAAGTGCTCTGCAAGCGGCATCAGCTCCCGATCTATGCCAATGCACTGACGGCCGAGGCGCTGGGCGCGCGCGAGGGGGCGAAACGCGACTGGCGCATTTTTCAGAGCGGCGCCGCGTTTACGATTGGCGACCTGGAGGTGCAGACGTTTTCGATTCCGCACGACGCGGTGGATCCCGTGGGCTTCGTCCTCAATCACGCCGGGGTGTCGCTTGGTTTTGCCACCGACCTCGGCTTTGCCACGCGCCTGGTGATGGAACGCCTGCGCAACGTCCACACGCTGGTGATCGAGACGAACCACGACGAAAAGATGCTGCGCGAAGACCAGCGCCGCCCATGGTCGCTCAAGCAGCGCATCATGTCCCGCCACGGCCATCTTTCCAACGAAGCCGCGGCGCGCATCCTGCGCGATCTGCTTCACGACGGGATGCGCCGCGTGGTGCTCGGTCACCTCAGCCGCGATTGCAATTCTCCCGAGCTTGCCACCGGCACGATCACCGGTGCGCTGGCTGAGGCTGGAGCCTCGCACGTGGACGTTTTCTGTGCCTCGCAGGTGGAGTGCAGTCCACGATTTTCATTGATCTAACCCTGGCTTTCTCCAGCTCTCTGTCTGAAGAGCAGGAGCAGGACAAAGAGTAAGAATAGTGGCTACGTTCGTTTCCGCTGCGGCTTTGCATCGCGGCGTGAGAATTCCTCCGCCAGATCGCGTGAGGTCACGCGGGTAATCGCCAGTCGCTCCATGCGCTCCACCAGCGGCGGCGCATCAAGTTCCTCCGGCTCCGCGCCGGGATGCCAGTAAAGCTCGGTCCAGCCCTCCGGCAGCGTGTCCAGCGTCTGCTCAATGAAGCGCTGGTTGACGCGCCCCGTGGCGGCGAGGCCGCGGCTGCGCTCCACCTGCGCGATGGCCGCCGTCCGCAGCAACGGTTTGGCGCGTTCGCTGAGCCCGCCAAGGATGCGCGCGGCCAGCCCGGGAGCGGTTTCATCCTGCACCAGACGCATTACTTTTACGTTATGCTTTTGCGCGGCTTCCAGCGCGTAGCGCAGGACGACCGGGTGCAAATGCGAATGCGTGTGCCCGTCCCAATAGACGTTCCCGAGGTCCAGTTCCGCGAAGCGCGCAAACTGCCGGTCCACCGCCTCGCGCAATGCACGCCGGGTCCACGGAAGCAGCGCGTAGCGCAGTCCGGCGGCGGTTGGCGAGGCGGGATACCGGCCTGAAAAATCGGTGCATACCGTGAGATGCAGACCCACCAGCAGCCGCGGATTTCGCCGCGCGATGCGCACCGCCTCCTCCACGCCGGGCTCCTCCACCATGAGGCTGGCTTGCGTGAGCAGCCCGGCAACGTGCAGCCGCTCCATGGCCTCGTTGATTTTCGAGCTTGCACCGAAGTCGTCCCCGGTGAGGATAATTTGTTTCATGAAATTGCCGGATGCCGCGCTGGTGGCGATCATCACCTTCAGCGCCATTTATTACGTAGTCACTACGACGCTTTTGTGCATCCGGCGCAAGCGTCAAAATCGGGGTGCACCCGCAGGCAATCTGCCCCCCGTGACCTTGCTCCGGCCGGTAAAGCGCGGGGTGCCCAATCTCGAGGCGCGCCTGCACGAACTGGTCGCCAGTGTGCGCGCGGGTGACCAGATCCTCGTGGGCATCGACGATCCCGACAGCCTCGCGATTGCCGAAAAAATCCCCGGTCTGGAAATCGTTCATTGCCGCCCCGGGCCCATGCTCAACCGCAAGGTGAGCAAGCTCGCACAGATGACGCCGTCCGCGCGCAATCCGCACTGGATCATCAGCGATTCGGAATCCATTTTCAGCCGCGAGTTTCTTGACGGCTTTCGCGCCGACTGGCAGCGGGGCGATGCGGTGACTGCTGGCTACGTCTTCCACGGCGCGCGTAACGTGCCGGAACTGCTCGATCACATTGCGGCTATCCTCACCCTGTGGCCCGGCCTGATGCTCGCCCCGCGCCGCTTTACGTTGGGAGCCTGCACGGGGCTGCTCCAGCGCGATCTGGAGGCCATCGGTGGTTGGGAGGCGATCGGTTCCCATCTCGCCGAGGACAACCAGCTCGGCACCCTGCTCACCGGGGCGGGAAAGCGAATCATCTTCAGCCGCTGGGTGCTGCCGCTCGATGGCGACCGCATGGGACTTGGGAGTTACCTGCGGCATCAGCTGCGAATCGCCGTCACCTACCGCGTTTCCACCCCGGCGGGCTATTTTGGCATGGTGCTCACGCATGGGGTGACCGCCTCGCTGCTGCTCCTCCTGTGCACGCTGGGGGCGCCATGGGCGATGATTCTTTTCCTGGCCATCTGGCTGCTGCGCACCGCGACCGCCGAGATCAATGCGCGGGCCCTGGGATTCCCGGTGGCCGGGCTTGCGTTCCTGGCGCTGGCGCACAGCCTCGTGGAGTCGGGCTGCTGGCTGGCGAGCTGGTTCTCCGGCAGCGTGCAGTGGAACGGCTCCGATTTGCGGGTGAATCACCAGGGAGTGATTGAAGCCGATGCGCCGCCGGTATTGAGCGATGTGCGGTGAGGGAAAATGACCAATGACCAGCGGGTCGGGGTCGTCAGGGTTTACATTGTTCTCCCGGCGCAGAAAAATTTGAGATGATCGGCTTCGCTACCAAAGAGCACCCCCTATCGCCCGGCGTAATCTTCATTCTTCGCTCCGGGCACCCCTGCTTCATTGGTCATTTTCTACACCGTCCCCTCGGCCAGTGCCCGGTCGATCTCGCTGAGGCGGTGATGGGCATTCGCCGCGTGCCGCGTTTCGGGAAGGTTTTCCGCGAGCTGGATCAGAATCTGGCGGGAACGCACGGCGTCGTGAAAATAGTTCCAGTACACATCGACCAGCCGGGAGGCGAGGAAGGCGCCTTCATCCACCGGGTGCTCGCCCTCCAGCGCTGCCTCCAGGATGCGCGCCGCTTCCGCGGGCTGGTTGAGCTTGTCGCAATAAATTTGCGCGGCTTCGCTCACCGCCAGGGTGTCGCTGGGATCTTTTTCAAAGGCGGCCAGGTATTCCTGCGCGGCCCCCTCGTAATCGCCCTGGGCGAGCTTGCCCATTGCGGCGGAGTGCTTGCTTTTCTCCACTTTCACATCCGGGGTGTAGAAAAGGTGGCCGACCGTTTCGCCCAGCATGGGAATGATGGCGCCGGCCAGAAACGTGGCGCCAATCACGGCGATCAAGGTCACGCCGACGAAGAGGACGACGATTTTTGAGGGATCCGAACTGGGTTGCAATTGTTCGATCCTTGCTTCGCGGAAAAGGACAAAACCCACAAAGCAAAGTGCGGTGAGAATGAGGAGTCGGGGGAGGAGCCTCATGCCACACATCATGCGGGAAAAGCAGGGGAAAAGGCAAGCCAAAAGTCACCGTCCCGTCACCTTGCTGTCACGTTGACCTCCGTCCGTGCCTTGACGCATCTTTCGCCGCGTGCGAAAGAACGGCCCACGCTATGCCCAGAACACCGTTTATCGAGCCGCTTGAGGCCCGCATCGCTCCTGCGACGCTCAGCATTGCAAATGCCAGCCTGGTCGAAGGCAATTCCGGCATCAAATACATGACGTTTACGCTGTCGCTCGATGCGGCGGTGTCCAATACCATCACTTTTCACTATTCAACGCATGATGGCACCGCGACGGCGGGCAGTGACTACGTGGCCGCCACGGATGTAAAGGGCACGCTATTTGCCGGACAGACCACGGAAACGATCCGCATCGCGATCAAGGGCGATGCCAATTATGAGAGCAACGAGACCTTTACCCTGAGCATCGACGACGCTGTGCAGGCAGGCGGGGGGAGTGTGACCCTGCCTTCGAGCGCAGCTACCGGGACGATTATTAACGACGATCCCCATCTCATCAGTGGCACGGATCTCCAGTATTACGACACGGATGGCGATCTCGTCACCGTGCATTTCTCCAAGTCCATCCTCACCGCGAAGAATGTGGGCAAGGCCTTCACCTTCAAGCCCAGCTTCGCCTCCGGCGATGACCAGGACATGCAATTGCAGTCCATCGACCTGTCAAAGCTGGCGGGAGTCGCGGGCAGCGACCTCACGATCAGTGTTACGACCAAGGCTGGCGATGGGGTGGTGGACGTGGGCCAGATCATCGGCAGCGTGAATATGGGGACCGTGGAAGTGGACGGCGATCTTGGACGCTTTGTTTTAGGCTCCGGTACGGGCAAAGCCTTTACCAAGCTGGAGATGGATTCCCTGGGGGTGGCTTCCGATACTGGGGCATCCAATATTGCGAGCAGCTTCGCCGGCAATGCGGGTGAAATTGACATCAACGGCAACGTGGAGAACGCCACGTTGGTCTTTGCCGGCAAGCTCGACACCCTCAATATTACCGGCACGCTGGGCACAGCCGATTCGGCCTCGGGCTCCTCGGTCATCACTATTAATGGCAAGCTGGGCGATGGCACCATCGGTGGCATCATTGGTGGAACGGATGGCAACTCGGGCGAAATCACGGGTGGTAGTAAATCCGCGATCACCGGCACGCTGACAATCAACGGCAGCATTACCGGCGGCGGCAACTCCTCCGGAGTCATTTTGGTCAACGATATCAACAGCCTCGTCGTCACGGGGGGGATTACCGGCGGGATCGGCGACGGCAGCAGCAGTTCGACCAACAACGGCACCAATAGCGGAGTGGTGATCGTAGATGGCAAGCTGGGCTCGCTGGAGGTGGACGGTAGCATTACCGGAGCGAGTGCCGGGACCGGAACCAATAATGGACTGGTCTATGCCGGGACGCTGGGTGAGGCGGTCATCAAAGGCGGCATTACCGGGGGCGGCGGCAGTGTGAGTGGCGGCATTTTTGCCGGGGCCATTACCACTTCGCTCACGGTGGGAACTGCCAGTGATTCCAGCAGTGGCAATGTGACCGGCGGTGCGGGGCTGCAATCTGGCATCATTTATATCTGGGGCAACGCGAAGGAAATTAATCTCACTGGCAGTTTGACTGGCGGTTCGGGCTCCGAAAGTGGCTCGATCGAGGCAGGTTCCATCGACACTTTAAGCATTGCCGGTTCCATCAAAGGCAGCACCGGGACGAAATCGGGCCGCGTTTACACTTCGGGCGACCTCGGAGTAATTCCGACCACCACCACTACTGCCGCTGCACCGACCAGCACGACCGGCACGGTCACCATTGGGGGCAATATTACCGGCGGCAGCGCCAACGATTCCGGCGAAATCATGGTGGGTGGGACGCTGAGTGCGTTTACGTTGAGCGGAAATTTGACCGGCGGTAATTCCACCCCAGCGTCCACGAATTCGACAGCATTGCTGAATTCCGGCTACATCCAGGCGACGCACATGGGTGATCTTATGATTGATGGCGATGTGAATGCCGGGACCGATAATGGGGCCGGCATCGGAAATAGCGGTGCCATCCGTGCGACCTACGAGATGGGCAGCCTGACGGTGAATGGCAGCCTCAATGGTTCCGCCGCGAACGCGGTCATCATCTCCGCCGGTGGTCAGCAGCACGTGAACTTGAAGGCGACGACGCCCACCGACCAGGCGATCGGCAGTATAACGATCGGAGGAAGCGCCTCCTACCTCGAGATTCTCGCTGGCTATTCCACCGATGCAACGGCTTCCAACCATCGCGGCAGCGCCGTCAGCGCCGATGCTCAAATCGGCACGGTGGAAGTGGACGGCGACTTCACCGGCAGCAGCATCGTGGCCGGGGCGCTCCCGGGCGGTGATACGTATTTTGGAAACTCGGGAACAGTCACGGACACCAAGATTCTGGCCGGGCCAGATTACTCGAAAATCGTCTCCTCGATTGCCAGCGTCATCATCAAGGGCAGCGTGGCCAGTGGCAGTGGCACCAGCTATGGGATCGTCGCCCAACAGGTGGGATCGGTGACCGTCGGGAGTGAAAGCATCTCTCTGACCGCTGGCGCTTCCAACGACACGACGCCCATCGCCATCGACTCGACCAACCTCAGCGTCCTGGAGATTGCCCAATGAAGAACCAGCCCATGACCTTTATCGAACCTCTGGAGTCGCGGATCGCCCCGGCGACGCTGGTGAATGCAAATACCGTAAGCTGGACCGACGTGGACGGCGACCTGGCGACCCTGCACTTGTCGAAGGACATCCTCACTTCGTCCAATGTATCCAGCATCTTCCAGTTCAACACCGGCTCAGTGAATGGCAGCAACAGCACCCAGCAACAGTTGGTGGTGCTGGACCTGACTTCGCTCGGCAGTCTGGCCCGTCACGTTAATATCACAGTCACGGCTACCACTCGGGCAGGGGGCGACGGGGAGGTGGATATCGGCCTCATCCGCGCCGCGATCCCGGATGCCAGCACCTTTCAGTTCAACGATGGAATCGACTTGGGAACGGTAAAAATCCAGGGCGATCTGGGGGCGATTTACGCGGGCGACAATTACGCGGATCGCGCACTGCAGAAGCTGCAGGTGGATTCCTTTGGTGCGCTCAACAGCACCCTCCAGGCGCAGCTTAGCAATACGAGCAGCACGCTCTATACCGATCTCAACAACGGTTCCCTGCAAAGTCTTATTCTCGCCTCGGTCGGCAGCGTGAATGTCACGGGCAATTTTGATGGCACCTACGGGGCGGGATTGCGGGTACTGGGCGGAATTTTTTCCACCATCGACTCCGTGCATATCGGCGGCTCGTTGATTGGCGGCTCGGCGGACGACAGCGGGCAGATTTTCTTCATGCATCGGGTGGGGAATGTCACTATTGACGGTGATATTGTCGGTGGCGCGGGGGCAGATTCCGGGGCCATCGAGGGCTATAGCGCAAGCCTCACCAATGCGGGCAAGATCACCGTGGGTGGAAGCATCAAGGGTGGCAGTGGCTCGAACAGTGGCAGCGTTTACCTCAATGAGGGCCATGTAAATGGTATCAGCGTGGGTGGCGATGTTCTCGGCGGCACGGCCACCTCTTCGGGAGAGATTTACGCCATCTCCCTGGGCGCGGTCTCGATTGGGGGATCAGTCACGGGCAATAGCAGTGTCAGTGTTTCCAACAGCGGCTACGTTTTTGGCAAGGCCTCCAGCCTTTCGATTGGCGGCGACATCCGTGCCGGTCTGGGATTCGAGTCCGGCATGATCAGTCTCAACGGCTCGACCGGTAATGTGTCCATCGATGGCAGTCTTATTGGCGGCAGCAATACCTATACCGGCACCCTGCTCATTTCGGGCAATGTGAAGACCCTTACGATTGACGGTTATCTCCAGGGGGGCAGCGGGTACGGATCCGGTTACGTGAGCATTTCGGGCGCACTCGGCACCGCTTCGATCGGGAAAAATTCGACCAACGGCGACAGTATCCTGGGTGGCTCGGGCAGCAATTCCGGGCAGCTCTATGTTGGCGGCGATCTGAAGAGCCTGACGCTCGACGGCTCGTTAGCCGGTGGGTCGGTGAGCAATTCCGGGCTCATTCTCGTGGGTGGCACGCTTGGAACTTCCATCATCCGGGGAGATGTCGTCGGCGGCAGCAATACCGACGCCACGTCCTCGCTCGACGAAACCGGCTACCTCCAGGCGGGCACGATCAAAAGTCTCACCATCAATGGCGATGTTACGGCCGGCAGCCTGGTGGCGGATTCCTCGATCAGCAGCACCCTCACGCTTACCAATAGCGGCGCGATCCGCGCTTCGGTGGAGATCGTGAAGCTGAATATTGACGGCAGTATTACCGGTACGGCTGATTGCGCGGTGGCGATTTCTGCGACCGGGCACACCACCGGCACCGTCTCCAAGGTGGATACGGCCATCGGTCAACTGACCGTTGGCGGCGATGTCACTTATGCAAATATCCTCGCCGGTTACGCCCCAGCGAGCAGCTCGGTTTATGGCACGGCCAAGGATGCGGATGCCTCCATCGGCACCGTCACGATCAATGGCGACATGCAGGGAACTAATATCGTGGCCGGGGCAGCCCTGGGCGGTGGCAGCCATTTCGGAGCCAGTGGCAACACCCTCATCAGCGGCACGGATCGCCTGGGAGTGACCGCCACGATCGCCAGTATCATCGTGAAGGGGCAATTGAACAGCACCTCCGACACCAGCGATGGATATGGCATCGTCTCGCAGTTGCTCAAAGGCATTGAGATCAACGGCACGGCATTGGTGATTGCCCCGGGAGCAGGCGCGGTGACGCAGCCCGTGAAAATCGGTGGTTCCGACACCAGCTACCTGGAGGTTAATTGATTTTGCCCATTTCGGTGAGATTTCCCCTTGCCAACACGGTTATGTCGCGCAATATGAGAGCAATTCGCGGGTATAGCTTAGTGGTAAAGTTCCAGTCTTCCAAACTGGCCATGCGGGTTCGATTCCCGCTACCCGCTCCATTTTGGCAGCCGGTTGCTTCCGGTGGGCCCGCCTGCGAGGTGTCTTCACTCCACTCTCTTCCTCCACCGGCTGCATGATTTTTTCCCGACACACGATGATTGGTCTCGTCATCGGCGCCGGTCTTCTCAGTTCCGCCCTGGCGCAGGACAGTGGCGACTCCAGCGGCGGCGGTTCCACGACAACCTCCTCCACGGGCGGCAGCTCGACGTCAACCTCCGACAATTCCTCCAGTTCCAGCAGCTCGCAGGATTCGGGGAACTCCTCGTCGTCGGGTGGGTCGAACCTCTTTACTCCCCCTTCCACCTCCAATTCCGGTGGCACCACCACTTCGGGGGAGACCAACCCGTTTGTACCCGCTTCGGTTTCCGGCAATGCCACTTCGGATAATACCGGGGCCGCGGGGTCCGGGCCCGGCATCAATACCTCCAGCAGTGCCACCCAGCAATCGGCCCCGCCGGTCACCGTCAATGGCGCCTTCGGCTCCGCTCCGGTGACCTTGCAGGCCGGGGCCGGTCAGTTTGCCAAAAAACCTTTCAAGTTTTCCCTCTCGACCACCGAGGGGTATGACGACAACGTTTTTTCCGCCCCCGACCAGCGGCTGACGGAGGAAGTCATTCCGGGCACACCGTCCCAGACGTTTACTTACGAGCAGACGATTCCTGCCGTTGCTGCCGTCCCGCCGCAGATCCTGCCCGGTGGGGTCATCATTCCCGGCACCCCGGCGATCCCGGCGCATACGGTAAAGCAAAAGGTGACCATCCCCGGCACGCCCGACCAGGTGATCAAGCTGCCCGAAGATGTTACTTCCGAGCGGATTGGCAGCCCGGTTTCCACGGCCGCACTTTCCTTTTCCATGAATTTTGCGTCGCCGCGCTCCCTGCTTTCCCTTCAATTGCACGGCGCGGCGGAATACTACTGGGATCGGCCCGGACAAAAGCAGGATTACAACGGCGGCATCAACCTGGTGATCAGCCATGCGATTTCCCCGCGCATGCGGCTCAATGCCACGGTGGATTCGGTTTACCAGAACAATCCTGACTTTTCACGCCTCAACGCCGGAACCCGGACGGCCCAGGGCAACTATTACGACAGCAACATCAAGCTGGATCTCACCTACCAGTGGAATGCCCGGTTTTCCACCGATACGGCCTACAGCCTCAACGGCACCTACTACGAGAATGCCACCCAGCAGGCGCAGGACTTGACGGAAAACATCTTCAGCAACGACTTTCGCCTCCAGCTTTCGCCCCGCACCACGCTGGTCACCTCCTACCGCTACGCCATCGACAGCCGCAAGGATGCATCGCTGGACGATACCAGCCAGTTCATTCTGGGTGGCTTCGACTTCAACCTCAATTCACGCGTGAGCACCACGCTCCGCGTGGGCGGTCAGTTCCAGGATTACCAGACCGGTCGCACGGCCAGCTCCCCTTATATGGAGATGACGATGCATTACGTCTATGGCAAGGGGTCTTCCCTCGTCTGGACGAACCGCTATGGAATGGAGGTGCCGGACCAGAATACGAAAAATATCAGCAGCTACATCACCGGCCTCTCCATTAATCACGTCCTTACCGCCCGCACCACTCTGGGCGTCGGGGTCAACTGGACCCATCGCTCCACGGATTATATGGTTAGCACCACCCCCTCCTTGCGCGAGGATTACATCGGCGGCTCCTTGACCTTGCAATACATCTATTCCGAGGCATGGTCTATGAACCTCAATTACAGTTACAATCAGCTTGTTTCCTCCGCCGCTTTCACCAGCTACCATCACAACCAGATCTTTTTGGGGCTGGAGTATGATTTTTGACAATTTCGTTACGTTGAATTCCTTTATTTCAGGATTACTTGATTAAACCTCCCGCCCGCTTACCTTCCCCGCGCTCCTATGAATGACTCCACCGACGCCAAACTGCATTTTCTTGATTATTGGAAGGTTATCAAAGTTCGTTGGGGCATCGTCCTGATCACATTCCTGGCCGTCGTGATTACGGCCGGTGTCACCTGCTTCTTCCTCCCGCGCAAGTATTACTCCCGCGTCGTCATCGAAGTGAAGCCCGACACGAACAAGGGCGTGGATGTCGCTGGCAGCAGTGAGGCGCGCACCATTTCCACGGACATGCGCTTCGCTCCCACCCAGATGGTCATCCTCCGCAGCAAGGAAGTGCTCACCCACGTGATCGACAACCTCGATCTGGTGAAAGCCTGGAGTGTAAACGGCATGGTGATGAGCAAGGAGACCGCCTTTGCCAAGCTCAGCAATATGCTCGACATCGAGGAGCAGCGGAATACTGACCTGCTCACGGTCGGGGTGTGGGATACGAATCCGCAGGAGGCGGCAAATATCGCCAACAGCATCGCCCGCGTTTACGCCGACCGCCGGAGCGCCGATCAGGCTGATATGGTACACAAGAGCCTCGCCCAGTTGCAGGACTTGGTGAACGACCAGCAGAAGGAAGTGGACCAGGCTTACGCGGTCGCCGCCAAGATTCGCAAGGAGCAGAACATCGTCGATCTCCAACCAGAGAACGAGAATACCACGGACCTGAATAACGCGACCGTGACGGGCAGTCAGACCGAGCGCGACCAGGCCCAGGTGGAAGTGATCAAGCTCCAGGCCCAGTTGCAGCAGGTGGACAAGCTGACCCCCGACCAGTTGATGGTCGCCCTGCAGACGCTGAACATCCAGGACCCCACCGTGGAGAAAGTGCTCCCGCTCTACCAGCAGGCAGCCGCCGACCGGGCGCAGATGATCGCCAGCGGCCTCGGGATCAATCATCCCCGGGTGAAGTCGATCGATGCCCAAGTGGGGGTTTACAAGCAGCAGTTGGATGCCGCCATTACCGCCTTGCATGATACGCTGGCGACCAAGCTCCAGATCGCCCAAAACAATTACGACAACCTTTCCAAGGGCCTGACCGCCAACCGGCAGGATTATCTGAACAATCGCGCCGCCATGGCCGATTATATCCAGGCCAAGAGCAACTACCTCCAGGCCAAGCAAATCCTCGGCTCCGCCAAGGAAAAGCTGCAAGTCGCCACCATGCAGGTGGGTATCAGTTTTGTGCCGGCCAATATCTGGGAAGATGCGGTGGCCGCCGCCAGCCCCGGCAAGCCGAACATCCCGGGCTACATGTTTGTCGCCGTGTTGATCGGTCTTTTCCTCGGCGTCTGCCTCGCCTTCTTCATCGAATACCTCGATACCAGCGTGAAGACGCTGGAGGATGCGGAAAAATACCTCAAGGTGCCTGTGCTGGCCGTCATTCCCAAGGGGATTTCGCTGCTCTTCAAATCCCGCACTGAATCGGCCGATGCCGAGGCCTACCGTATCCTGCGCACGAACATCGAGTTCAACCGGCCCACGCCCGATTCCAATACACTCACCCTCATTTCCGGCGGCCCCGGTGAAGGCAAGTCCACCACGCTCAACAACCTCGCATTTACCTGCGCGCGGGGTGGCTATCGCGTGCTGATTGTGGATGCCGACTTGCGCCGTCCCAGCCAGCATCAAATTCTCGGCCTTTCCAATCGCAAGGGGCTTACCGACTATCTCCTTGGCAACGCCGATTACCACGATTTCATTGTGCCGACCTCGGTGGAGAACCTCTCCTTCCTGCCCAGCGGTTTGTTGCCGCAGGATTCGGTGGGCATCCTCAACTCCCAGCGCATGGTGGACATGGTGTCGCGCGTGAAGCGTGAATATGACCTGGTGTTTTTCGATTCGCCGCCCATTCTCGGCGTCAGCGACGGCTCGGTGATTGCCAGTGAAGTGGATATGACCATCATGGTCATCCAGCATCGCCGCTTCCCCCGTTCCATGCTCCAGCGCGTGAAACAGGCGGTGACCAGCGCCGGCGGTCAGTTGATCGGCGCCGTGCTCAACAACGTGGATATCCGCCACGATGCCGGCTACCAATACTACACCAGCTACACCCAGTATTATACTCCGCGTCCGGAAGAGCGCCGCCCTCAGCAAGCTGCTGAAGTCGCCCGCTTCCCCGAGACTCCCCGCCGTCCTGCTGCCCACGGCGAACAATATTAATTCCTGCCATGAAGACCTTTCTTTTTGCCCTGCTGGCCATCCTCGGCCTTCAACTCGGTGCCAAGGCCCAGGCGGTCCTGCGTCCTGACGACACGATCGAAATCCGCCTCGGCGGCGTTCCGAGCGAATTCATCGGTGAATTCAGCAGCCAGTACACGATTGATCATGATGGGGATCTGAATCTGCCCTATATCGGCAATGTCAAAGTTGGTGGTCTGCTCCCCGGCCAGGCGGAAAAGACCATCGAGGAGACGCTGAAGGCCCAGCAGATTTACACGCATCCAACCATCACGATTACCACCCAGCAGACCCAGCGGCTGATTACGGTGGCCGGGGCGGTGCGTTCGCCGGGCCGGATTCAATACACCTCCGATCTTACGCTGACCTCTGCCTTGAATGCGGCGGGTGGTCCGAGCGATTTTGCAGGCGATAAAGTTGAACTTACCCGGGATGGAAAGCGCAGCACCTACAGCTTGAAGAAGCTGCAAAAGAACCCGGCGCAAGATCCCAAGGTGGTTCCCGGCGACCAAATCAGCATGTCGCAGAGCTGGTTCTAATCCCTTTCGGCCGAGTCAAAGTTCCAAGAAAAGCCCGCAGCCACTGCGGGCTTTTTTTATGGCTCACGCAGGAAAGCAGAAGTTTGATGGTAGTGAACGTGGCTGTCTTTGGCCCGTGTTTTCAAAGCATGAGCAAGACAAAGGGCAAGCAAAGAGAAGGGCTTGAATTGCTTCTCAGACTCCTTCGATCAGCTTCCGGTTCTTCCACAGGTAGCCAAATCCCGAGTAAACCGTGAATCCCAGCATGATCGCGATCAGCACCCAGCCGATCGATTCGACATGGTGCCGGGGGAACTTTACGCCGGCCACTTCCCGCAGCATCAGCACGCCGAGGAAGAAGAGCACGGTGATGATCTGCCAGGCCGTCTTGTGCTTGCCCATTTTCTCCGCCGGCAAAACGGTGCCCTTGGAGGCCGCCAGCAGGCGCAAGCCGGTAATCATCAATTCGCGGCTGATCACGATGATTACCGCCCAGGCCGGAATCATGTTCAGCGGGATGAGACAGATAAAGGCTGCCGCCATCATGATCTTGTCCACCAGCGGGTCCATCAGCTTGCCGAAATCGGTCACCATGTTCCATTTTCGGGCGATCTGCCCGTCCGCATAATCCGTGATGCTGGCCAGAATGAAGAGCGCCAGCGCGATCGTGCGGCTGTAGGGCCAGTGCGTGCTCAACACCACCACGAAAAGCAGCGTGAGAAAAAATCGAGCGACAGTAAGGCGGTTGGGCAGGTTCATGGTGGCGGGGGTCAGCCCGAGACCCGCCATTCCGCGGGCATCGGCTTTTTCCAGATGGGCACTACTTCTTTCATCCGTTCGATCACCCATTCGCAAGCCTTTAACGCAGGCCCGCGCCGTTCCGATACCACTCGCACGAAAAGCGACGGCTCCGCCGCTGCAACAAAACCGGTGCGATGGTGCAGCACCAGCCATTGAAAGCCAAACTTCTCCCGCGCCTCGCTGGCCAGCTTTTCCAGTTGATGCGCCGCCATTTCCCCATGGGCCTCGTAGTCGAGGCCGGCAATTTCTTCCCCGTTCTCGGTTCCCCGCACCACGCCCCAAAATTCCACGACCGCCCCGGCATCGGCGCTGAAGTGCGGATGCGGCGGCGTGAGCGGTTCGTCGGTGACGAGAATGTCCCAAAACACGTTTGCCATCTCCGCTACTTTCCCGATAGCTTTGGACGTTTCAATCGGAAACTCAAAACAACCTACCTTATTTATGTCTCAATGTGACATTGGTCTTATCGGTCTCGCCGTCATGGGCGAAAATCTCGTTCTCAACATGGAAAGCCGCGGTTTCAAGGTCGCCGTTTTCAATCGGACCGTCAGCGTGGTCGAAGCTTTCGAAAAAGGCCGCGGTGCCGGGAAGAATTTTGTGTTCGCCAAGTCCCTCGAAGAGTTCGTCGGTGCGCTCGCCAAGCCGCGCAAGGCGCAGATCATGGTGAAGGCCGGCGCGCCGGTGGACGCCGTGATCGAGCAGCTCATCCCGCTCATGGAGCCCGGCGACATCATCATCGACGGCGGCAACTCGCTCTGGACTGATACCCAGCGCCGGGAAAAATATCTCAAGGAAAAGGGCATCCACTTCTTTGGCGTCGGCGTGTCCGGTGGTGAAGAAGGCGCGCTCAAGGGCCCGTCGATCATGCCCGGCGGTTCCGCCGAAGGCTGGAAGGCGCTCTCGCCGATCTACACCGCCATCGCGGCGGTGGCCGAGGGTGAGCCCTGCTGCCGCCACATGGGACCCGATGGCGCCGGTCACTACGTGAAGATGGCCCACAACGGCATCGAATACGGCGACATGCAGCTCATCTGCGAAGCTTACGCCATCCTCAAGGCGACGCTGAACCCGACCGCCGAGGAATTCGCCGAAATCTTTGGCACCTGGAACAAGGGCGAACTCGACAGCTTCCTCATCGACATCACCACCAACATCTTCAAGAAGAAGGACCCCGAGACCGGCAAGCCGATCGTCGATATCATCCTCGACAAGGCCGGCCAGAAGGGCACGGGCAAGTGGACGGTCGGCCACGCCATCGAAATGGGCGTGCCGCTGAGCGTCATCGGCAGCGCCGTGGAAGCCCGCATCCTCAGCTCCATGAAGGCGGAGCGCGTGGATGCCGCGAAGATCCTGCATGCGCCCGAAGTGAAGCCTTACACCGGCGACCGCGCCTCGCTCATCGCCGCCGTCGGCGACGCGCTCTATGCCTCGAAGATCATCAGCTACGCCCAGGGCATGGTGCAGCTTGGCCAGGCCAGCAAGCTCTACAATTGGAACCTGAATTTTGAGGACATCGCCAGCATCTGGCGCGGCGGTTGCATCATTCGCGCCCGCTTCCTCAACCGCATCACCGAGGCTTACAAGAAGGACCCCGAGCTCAAGAACCTCGTGCTCGACCCGTTCTTTGCGGACATTCTCAACCGCACCCAGGCCAACTGGCGCAAGGCGGTCGTCGCCGCCATCGAGTCCGGCGTCGCCACCCCGGCCTTCAGCTCTGCGCTCAGCTACTTCGACAGCTATCGCTCGGCCAGCCTGCCGGCGAATCTGCTCCAGGCTCAGCGCGACTACTTCGGCGCACACACCTACGAACGCGTGGACAAACCCGCGGGCGAGTTCTTCCACACCGAGTGGCTGGCGTAAGCGGACCTTGCTGAGTCATTAATCCAAAGCGCGCCCTGGTTGATCCGGGGCGCGCTTTCTTTTTGTGCAGGGGGAAGCCGGTTCTGCGGCACGCTTGCCTGGTGCTCGCCGATTTGTTATTCTGTTTCGCACGACCGGTGAAACAAGGAAGGCGGGGAGAATGCTCATGAAAACCATTGCGACCTTTTCAAAACCAGAGGAAGCCCATCTTTTGCGCACCCGGCTGGAAGCGGTGGGGATTCAGGCTTTTGTGCAGGATGAATTCATGGTCCAGATGGACCTGCTCTATTCCAATGCAATCGGCGGCGTGCGGGTGCAGGTGGCGGATGAGGACGGAGAGGAAGCGGCGCTCCTGCTCCGCGAGGACCGGGGCGTGGAAGAGGTGCAATGCGATCCGCGGTGCCCGAAGTGTGGTTCGACGGCGTTGGAATCCGAAAGCTATTCCAAGCGCTTTGCCTTTCTTTCAGTGCTGCTTTTACCTTTTCCCCTCATCATTCCCCGCCCGCGCATTCGCTGCACCCATTGCCTGCACACCTGGTAGGCAGGGAGCAGGTAGGACAGCGGGTTTGATCGGGGGTTTGCATTTTTCGCCGCCTCTGGATTAGATTCTGTGCCATGAAAGCGGTTTTGCAGGTGTTTTGTGTTGTGATGAGTCTGGCGGCGGGGGCGATGGCGCAACTGCCCGACCGAAGCCATAGCGTGAGCCTCGATGTCAACGTAGTTTCCAGCGGGGGAAGTGTGACCCAAAAAGGGAAAGCGGTCGGCGGTGGTGGCACGGATACGGAAGGCGGCCACTACTATTCCTCGACGACAGTCTCGAGCCAGACCCAGGCCCGCTCGACTGAACTGCATATTGTGGTGCGCAATTTCCGCAATGCGCCTGATACCGTGACCCTGGAGTGGTATTTCATCGGGTCCGACGTGAAGAACTCGAAGAAGTTCATCTTCGACAACGGCTCGCAAAGCCTGTCGCTTAACGGGGGAGAGACCCGCGAGCAAAACCAGCGTTCCAAGGAGCTCGCCCAGGTGACCAGCCGGGCCACGACGACTTATGGTGCCTTGAGCAGTAACGTCGAGTATCTGCCCAGCACCGCCTCCGTGGAATCGGGCAAGAAACCCAAAGGCTGGATCGTGCGCGTGGTGGCGGGCGACTCGGTGCTCGACGTCAAGACATCCTCCACCTCCTACGATGATGCCGCGCGAAACATCAAGAGCGCGCAGGAGCTGGCCCAGTGGGTGCAGACGCATTGAGGCGCTTTTCGGCAGAAAGTTTACCACGAAGACACGAAGTAAGAAAAAGGATAGAACCTAGTTCTTCAAAGGATGGCGAACCGGATTTGGCCGTGATTTTCCCTCGTTTGGTCTCCCGACTGGGAACGCACTTGTCTGGGAGACTCCTGTCTCCGCTCCCCTTTTCGGAACTGCTCCACGGCACAAAAAACCGCCAGTCTTCCGACCGGCGGTTTTTCAAAAGTAAGGACGAGATTCTACTCCGAGCTCTTGGCTGCGACCGGTGCGTTGACCGCGTATTTGGCCGAGGCAAAGGTGAACTCGCGGTTCAGGCGCGAGATCACGCTGCGCGGCACTTCGGCGGGGCACACGGCCTCGCATTCGTAGTGGTTTCGGCAGTTGCCGAAGCCTTCCTTGTCCATCTGCGCGACCATCTTGAGTGCGCGCTCGGTGCGCTCGGCCTGGCCTTGTGGGAGCAGGGCGAGGTGGGAAACCTTCGCGCCGACAAAGAGCATGGCGCTCGCATTTGGGCAGGCGGCGACACAGGCGCCACAGCCGATGCAGGCCGCGGCTTCCATCGCCTCGTCGGCGACGATCTTGCCGATGGGCAGGGCATTGCCATCCGGCGCGGAACCCACACGGGCGGTGACGAACCCACCGGCCTGCTGGATGCGATCCAGGGCGGCGCGATTGGTCGCCAGATCCTTCAGGACCGGGAAGGCACCCGCACGGAAGGGCTCGATGTAGATCGTGTCGCCATCCTTGAAATTGCGCATGTAGAGCTGGCAGGTCGTGGACTGGCCAGGGCCGTGCGGCTGGCCGTTGATCGTGAGCGAGCACATGCCGCAGATGCCTTCGCGGCAGTCGTGATCGAAGGCGACCGGCTCCTGGTTGCGCCCGATCAGGTCCTCGTTGACGATATCGAGCATCTCCAGGAATGAAGCCTCGCTGGGGATGTTCTTCGCTTCGAAATCAACGAAGCTGCCTTTGCTGGCGGCGTCTTTCTGACGCCAAATTTTGAGTTTGAGGTTCATTACTTGTAGCTCCGGGTTGCGAGGTGAACGTTTTCGAAGACGAGCGGCTCTTTGTTCAACACGGGATCATTCTCCACGCCGTTGAATTCCCACGCCGCCACGTAGGCATAATTTTCGTCGTCGCGCCTGGCTTCGCCATCCGGGGTCTGGTGTTCGACCCGGAAGTGGCCGCCGCACGATTCGTTGCGGTGCAGGGCGTCGCGGCAGAGCAATTCGCCGAACTCGATGAAGTCGGCCACGCGACCGGCCTTTTCGAGCGACTGGTTGAATTCCTCATTCGAGCCGAGCACGTTGACGTTCTGCCAGAACTCGCCGCGGAGGGCCTGGATTTCCGAGATTGCCTCCTTGAGACCGGCTTCGGTGCGGGCCATGCCGCACTTTTCCCACATGATGTGGCCGAGCTGGCGGTGGAACGAATCCACCGAGCGCTTGCCCTTGATCGAGAGCATCTTCTTCGTCAATTCCGCCACGTCGGCCTCGCCTTTGACAAACTCGCGGGCGTTCGGGTTCACCTTCTTGCCAAACTGGGTGGCGAGATAGTTGCCGATGGTGGAAGGGATTACGAAATAACCGTCGGCGAGCCCCTGCATCAGCGCGCTTGCGCCGAGGCGGTTCGCGCCGTGGTCGGAGAAGTTTGCCTCGCCCAGCACGAAGAGGCCGGGGATGTTGCTCATCAGGTTATAGTCCACCCACAGGCCGCCCATCGTATAGTGCACGGCGGGGTAGATCATCATCGGCTGCTCGTAGGCGCTGGTGCCGGTGATGTTGCCATACATGTCGAAGAGGTTGCTGTAACGCTCGCGCACCGTGTTCTCGCCGAGTCGCTTGATTGCGTCGGCAAAGTCGAGATAAACGCCCAGCCCGGTCGAGGCCACGCCGCGGCCATCGTCGCAGGCTTCCTTCGCGGCGCGCGAGGAAATGTCGCGCGGGGCGAGGTTGCCGAAACTGGGATACTTGCGTTCGAGATAATAATCGCGGTCGTCTTCGCGGACGTCGCTGGCCTTGAGCTGGCCCTTCTGCAACTTCTGCGCGGTCTCGCGGGTCTTGGGCGCCCAGACACGGCCATCGTTGCGGAGCGATTCCGACATGAGGGTGAGCTTTGACTGGTAGTCGCCGGTCACCGGGATGCAGGTCGGGTGAATCTGTGTGTAGCAGGGGTTTGCCATGCACGCGCCGTGCTTGTAGGCGCGCCAGGTCGCGGTGACGTTGCAGCCCTTGGCATTGGTGCTGAGATAGAAGACGTTGCCGTAGCCACCGGAGGCGATGATTACCGCATCGGCCGCATAGGACGTGATCTTGCCGGTGACCATGTCGCGAACGACGATGCCCTTGGCGTGACCGTCGATCATCACCAGGTCGAGCATTTCCGTGCGCGGGAACATCTGCACATTGCCTGCTGCGATCTGGCGGTTCAGCGCGGAGTAAGCGCCGAGGAGGAGTTGCTGGCCGGTCTGGCCGCGCGCGTAGAAGGTGCGGGAAACCTGTGCGCCGCCGAAGGAGCGGTTGGCCAGGAAGCCACCATACTCGCGGGCAAAAGGCACGCCGAGCGCCACGCATTGATCAATAATGTTCGCGCTCACCTCGGCGAGGCGATGGACGTTGGCTTCGCGGGCGCGGAAGTCGCCGCCCTTGATCGTGTCGTAAAACAGACGGTGCACGCTGTCGCCGTCGTTCTGGTAATTCTTCGCGGCATTGATGCCACCCTGGGCGGCAATGGAGTGCGCACGGCGCGGGCTGTCCTGGTAACAGAAGCACTTCACCTTGTAGCCCAGATCGCCGAGCGAGGCGGCGGCAGAGGCGCCAGCGAGGCCCGAGCCGACGACGATGATCTCATACTTGCGCTTGTTCGCGGGGTTGATGAGCTTGGACTCGAACTTGTGCTTCTCCCACTTCTCTTCGAGCGGTCCGGAGGGGATGTTGGAATTAAGAATGGTGCTCATGGTGGTGGATCAGCTTTTCAGGTGGAGAAGAATCGCGAGCGGGATCGCCGCGTATCCGGCAAAGATGGCCCAGGCCACGACCCGGCCACCGAAGACCAGCCTGGGCGTGAGGTGCTTGCTGTTCAGGCCCAGCGTCTGGAAAAAGCTCTGGATGCCATGGCTCAGGTGCAGGCAGAGCAGAAACACGCCGAGGACATAGAAGAGGGCGAAGAGCGGCTGCTGAAACAGGGCGATCACCATGTGGTAGGTATCATGCAGGTGCTGCGGATCTTCCAGAGTCCGAAACTCCGGATGAGTCTTCATGAAAGTGAAATCCAGCAAATGAACAATGACGAAGCAAAGCACGATCAATCCGCTGATGAGCATCGTGCGGGAGGCGAAGGTGGAGCGCTTGTAGTGATTCACCGCATATCGCTCGGGGCGGGCCTTGCGATTTTGGATCGCCAGCAAAATGGTCGTCACAATATGCAGCACGAATACCGTGATCAGGAAAATACGGACCGCCCAGAGCAGATCGCCCAGCCCTTGCAGAAACGCGGCATATTTGTCGAAAACCTCCTGTCCGATGAAGATCTGGAGATTCCCAATGAGGTGGCCGATGACGAAAAGGAGAAGAATGAGGCCGGTGATACCGACAATCCATTTCTTTCCAATGGAGGATTTATAGAACGTGCTGATCATGATGCGTTAAGCAACAAACAAAGGTGGGTTTGATGGAAACTTAAATCACCATAAAAATAAGGGACGCTTATGTAAAGAGTGATTTTTCTATGGAGCCTGGAGAAGAGGGCGAATTTTATAGAAAACACACTCATTTTTCAGAGTAAATGGTGCTTTTTAAACATTTGGGTGAAGTCATTTACTGGCGCATTTTTGACAAAATCCGATTAGTGGAAGGCCGCCAGAAAGGAATAGTGGCGGAAAAAACCTTCTTCTGCGCCGGGTGCGATTGACAGTTGAAATCCGCGCTTACTTTCCCTACGCTCCACCAACTTCTCAGGGAAAGGCCTCTTAAAATGAACAAATTCCGCATCGCCATTACTGCTCTTGCGCTGGTCGCAAGCCATCCGTTCCTCACCTCCACGTTGCACGCCCAGGATATCGTGGTCGGCGAGTTTGCCTCCCTTACCGGCGGCAACGCCAGTTTCGGCCAGTCCTCCCATAAAGGCACACAACTCGCCGTGGATGAGATCAATGCCGCGGGCGGGGTGCTCGGAAAAAAGATCAAGCTGCTCACCGAGGACGACCAGTCTCTCGCGGGCCAGCCGGCGGTGATTGTGCGCAAGCTGATCTCCAGCGACAAGGCGATTGCCATCCTTGGCGAAGTCGCTTCGTCCAAGTCTCTCGAAGCCGCCCCCATCTGCCAGGAAAACAAGGTGCCGATGATTTCCCCGGCCTCGACCAACCCGAAGGTTACCCTGGTGGGCGATTATATTTTCCGCGTCTGCTTCATCGATCCCTTCCAGGGAACGGTGGGGGCCAAGTTCGCGCTGGGTAAAGGCTGGAAAAAAGTGGCCGTGCTCACCGACGTAAAGCAGGATTACAGCAAGGGCCTCGCCGATTTCTTCAAACAGGCATTTCTCGCCAACGGGGGAACCATCGCCAAGGAGCAGAGCTACAGCAGCGGGGACAAGGATTTCAAGGCCCAGCTTACCTCGATCAAGTCCACCAAGCCCGATGCTCTTTATGTTCCCGGCTATTACGGGGAGGTGGCGCTCATCGCGCGCCAGGCTCGTCAGCTCGGGATTAAAGTTCCCCTCATTGGTGGTGACGGCTGGGTGGGGGATTCCCTCATCCCGGTGGCCGGCAAGGCGATCGAAGGCTGCTACTTCTCCAACCACTACTCCGAGGAAGACCAGTCCCCGGTCATTCAGAATTTCGTGAAGAAATACCAGGCCACCTACGGCTCGGTGCCCGACGCCATGGCCGCCCTCGGCTACGATTCCGCAAAGATCCTCGCCGCCGCCATCACTACCGCGGGCAAGACCGATGGCCCCGCCGTCCGCGACGCCCTCGCTGCGACCAAGAACTACCAAGCCGTGACTGGCAACATCACCCTCGACAAAGATCGCAACGCCACCAAGGCCGCCGTCATCATGACGGTGAAGGACGGGAAGTTTGCCTACGTGGAAACCGTGCAGCCTTGAGCCACAGAGATCACAGAGGGCACTGAGATTTTCTGATGGGAGATGAACTTACGGAACAAATCATTGGCGCAGCAATTGAAGTACACCGGCTTATTGGCCCGGGATTGCTCGAATCCATTTACGAAGAAGCACTGTGTCATGAGCTTCATCTGCGGGGTATCAGTTCAGAAAGGCAGGTCGCCGTTGATGTGAATTACAAGGGGCTCGTTATCAAAGGGCAGCGCATGGATTTGATTGCGGAGGGCTCCGTGGTTATCGAGTTAAAATCTATTTCCAAACTTCCTGAGGTTGCGATGGCTCAAACTCTCAGCTATCTACGGGCTACCGGCTTGCGCCGTGCCCTGCTCATAAATTTTGGAGAGCAATTACTTAAAAATGGGATCAAACGGATTTCGCTATGAACGGAAAAACCTCAGTGCCCTCTGTGATCTCTGTGGCTAAAAAATGACCGAATTTCTTCAGCAGCTCATCAACAGTCTCTCGCTGGGCGCCATTTATGCGCTGATCGCGCTGGGCTACACGATGGTTTATGGGGTCCTGCGCTTCATTAATTTTGCGCATGGCGACGTCTTCATGGTCGGCTCGTTCTTCGGCTTTTACGCGGCGCCGTACTTGATCAAGGGCATTGCCGATGAAGGGGCGAAGCTGCCGTTCACGCCGCCGTTTGCCTCGGGCTCGGTGGTGGGGGCGATCTGCGTGTTGCTGGTCGCGATGGTGGGATGTGCGTTGCTGGGCATGCTCACTGAGCGGCTGGCTTATCGACCGTTGCGCAGCCGGCCCCGGCTCACCGTGCTCATCACCGCGATCGGCGTTTCCATTTTCCTGGAATACTTCGGCCAATTCCTGTTTGGGGCTGATCCAAAAAACTTTCCCACGCTGCTCGATATGCAGGAGTTTCAGTGGGTGGACGACCATCTCGGCCTTACGCTTACGAATGTGGATGTGACGATCATCGGCATTACGCTCTTCCTGCTGGTGGCCTTGCGCTTCATCGTGTTGAAAACCAAGCTCGGCATGGCCATGCGCGCGTTGTCTTTCAATCCCACCGCCTGCTCGCTGATGGGGGTAAATAACGACGCCGTGATCTCCTTCACCTTCGGCCTCGGCTCCGCGCTCGCGGGGGCGGGCGGCATCCTTTATGGTACGGCCTATCCGTCCATTGATCCGCTGCTCGGCATCAGCGTGGGCCTCAAGGCCTTCGTCGCAGCGGTGCTCGGCGGCATTGGCAATATCCCCGGTGCGGCCCTCGGTGGCTTCCTCATCGGCTTTATCGAAACGATGGTCGTGGGCTACTGGTCCAGCGACTATCGCGACGCCATCGCCTTCGCCGTCCTCATCATCATTCTCATCGTCAAACCCACCGGCCTCCTCGGCAAGATCGAGCGGGAGAAAGTCTAACCATGGGACGCACGAAAGTCTTCCTTTTGCTCGGGCTGGTCGCGGCCTTCCTGCTCAGCCGCCTTCATCTCAATCCGTATTTCTATAACATCGCCGTGCTCGTGGGCGTGAACATCATCGCGGCGGTCAGCCTTAATCTCGTGAATGGCTACACTGGCCAGTTCTCGCTCGGGCATGCGGGCTTCATGGCCGTGGGTGCCTATGCCTCTGCGAGCGTTACGAATTTCGCCGGGGACAAAATCCTTGTGTTGCTGGGGGGCGACCATCTGTATTCGGAAATCGTCCTGTTTCTGCTCGCGCTGGCGGCGGGCGGGCTGGCGGCATCGCTGGTCGGCTTGCTCGTCGGCATTCCCTCGCTGCGATTGAAAGGCGATTATCTCGCCATCGTCACCCTCGGCTTCGGCGAAATCATCCGTGTCATCATTCAAAACATGGAGATTGTCGGTGCCGCCCGCGGCATGTCGGTCGATCATCAATACACCGACCTCTTCTGGACCTATGGCCTCGCCGCCGTCACCATCTACGTCATGGTCTGTCTGGTGCATTCCACCTACGGCCTGGGTTTTCTCAGCGTGCGTGATGATGAGATTGCGGCCGAGGCGATGGGCATCAACACGACCAAGTTCAAGGTCATCGCCTTCGTGATCGGCGCCTTTTTCGCGGGCATCGCCGGTGGCCTTTACGCGCACTACATCCAGTTCGTCACGCCTTCGGGTTTTGATTTCATGATGTCCGTGAGCTTCGTCGTCATGGTCATTCTCGGCGGCATGGGCAACACGCCGGGCGTCGTGGTCGCCGCCATCCTGCTCACGCTGCTGCCCGAGGGATTGCGTGCCTTTGCCAGCTCCAGCCTGCTCGATTCGCTCATTCATCTAAGCTTCCACGGCTGGCTCAGCCCGCAGAGCTACGACACCACGGCGGCCAAGACCAAGGCACTCTTCGGCAACCGCATGATCTTCTATTCGCTGATCCTCATTCTCATGATGCTCACCCGCCCGCAGGGACTTTTCGGTGGCCTGCGCTTGCGTCGCAAATCCCAGCCCGCATGAAAACGATCCTCGACGTCCAGCATGCGACCATCCGCTTCGGCGGCCTCACCGCGGTCTCCAATCTCGACCTGCAAATCCGCTCTAACGACCTCATGGGCCTCATCGGCCCGAACGGCGCGGGCAAGACGACCGTCTTCAACCTCATCACCGGGATCTACCATCCGACTGAGGGCAGTGTGATTTTCGACGGACGCCAGCTCAAGCGTCAGCGGCCCAACCGCATCACCCGGCTCGGCATCGCGCGCACGTTCCAGAACATCCGCCTCTTTTCCTCCCTCAGCGTCTTCGACAACGTCCGCGCCGCGCTGAACATGCACCTGCATCACGGCATTGCCCATGCCCTCTGGCGCGGCGGCCCCTTCGCCCGCGAGGAACGCGAGGTGGAGGAGCAGGTGATGGAAATCCTCAAAATCTTCAGCCTGGAAAAGCATCGCGACGACATGGCGACGAGCCTGCCCTACGGCGACCAGCGCCGTCTCGAAATCGTCCGCGCCCTCGCGACCAAGCCCAAGCTCCTGTTACTCGACGAACCGGCCGCCGGGATGAACCCCACCGAGAAAGTGGAACTCATGAATCTCATCCGCTTCGTGCAGGAAAAGTTCCAGATCGCCGTCCTCCTGGTGGAGCACGACATGCGCGTCGTCATGGGCATCTGCCAGCGCATCGCCGTCCTCGATTACGGCAAGAAAATCGCCGAAGGAACGCCGGAGCAGATCAAGGCGAATCCCGAAGTGATCAAAGCCTATTTGGGGAGTTGAAATAACGCGCGTTGTGAAAACGCGCAAACTCACCGTTGAGCCGTTTTTCAACGGCGCATCAACCAAGGTTCAATCGCCAGCTACATGCCTTAGACTTAAAGGATGCTGGCTCCACGAACTTGGTTTTTACCGGGCGATCAGGTTGAGATCGTCTCATTCCGAAAGGGGCTCATTATCCGAAAAATAGAGTTCCGATATCGGAAGCTTCGTCAAGGAGCCGACCACTCGACGTAGCTTCCTTTCGACAAAGTGCCTATCGCGGTGGCAATGAGAGTGGCATGGACCTTCAGCTTCGGCCAGCTTGTAAACGGCAGGACGAAGATCGCAATTTTACGCCCCGAGAGATTTTGCTGATAGCGCAAATTCTTGTCGGTGGTAACCAACACTTCGAAATGCTCGACCTCTGCCACAGCAAGCAAATCGCCATTGGTCAAAGCAGACCAATTCATGTCGTAGGCCGTAGCCACGATATGATCAGTAAGCGTATTCTTAAGCGGTACAGGTGTCCCCTGATCAAATAGGATCTTCATGCAACTCTCACGCGACGGCGAGGCTCCGTCCGGTAAATTCGAGAACCTCGCGTATTTGATTGCGGGTCACTCCCGGAAACCATTCAAGGAATTCATCGACCGTAGCTCCATCCTCCAGATTCTCAAATAGCGCCAAAACAGGAACGCGGGTTCCGCGGAAAAGCCACGCTCCGCTCACCTTGTCGGGAGCGGATTCCAAGGCAGCGCATTGGTTCCAGTCGAGCATGGTGCAATCTACCGCGATTTCATTTTTGCGCAGCGGAAATTGCGTTCGCTTCTTATTTGCCCATCTCCAGCACGATCCTGTATCGAGCTTTTCCAGCCCGCAGATGCTCCAGCGCATCGTTTACTTTGGAGAGCGGATAGGTTTCGGTGATCGGCGCGATCCCGTGCCGGGCGCTGAAGGAGAGCATCTGGTCGATGGCGGTCGGGCTCCCCGTAGGCGAGCCGGAGACGGACTTCTGCCCCATGATTAGCCCGAAGGCGGGCACGGGGAGTGGCTCCAACACAGCGCCGACATTGTGCAGGCGGCCGTGCGGCGCGAGTACATTGAGCAGGCCGGGGACATCCAGCGGCACGTTGATGGTGGAAATGATCAAATCCAGGCTGCCAGCGAGCTTCTTCAGCACATCGGGTTTCTTCGTATTGTGGACGAAGTGGGCGCCCATGCTGCGGGCTTCGGCCTCCTTGCTGTCGCTGGTGGTGAAGGCATGCACTTCGCAGCCCCATTTGTTGGCGAATTGCAACGCCATGTGGCCCAGGCCGCCGATGCCGATGATCCCGACTCGGGCTGTCGGGTGAATGTCGTTGATCAAAAGCGGCGCGAAAACGGTGATGCCGCCGCAGAGCAGGGGACCCGTTTTTTCCATGGGCAGCGCTTCAGGAATCGGGCGCACCCACGGCCACTGCGCGCGCAGCCGGTCGGCGAAACCGCCATGCCGTCCGATGATCGTGCCCTGGCCGCTGGCGCAAAGATGATGGTCGCCGGAGAGACATTCGTGGCAGTGCAGGCAACTGTGCGCGGTCCAGCCTACGCCCACCCGCTGGCCGATTTTCAATCCCTTGGCCTCGCTGCCGAGCGCGACCACCGTGCCCACCGCCTCGTGGCCGGGCACAAAGGGATAGCTGGACATGCCCCATTCGTTGTCGAGCATCGAGAGGTCCGAGTGGCAGATGCCACAATGGGAGACTTGGATCTCAATCTCTTCCGGTTTGATTTCACCGGGATCGAAGGTGAAGGGTTCGAGCGGTCCCTTGGCGGAGGTGGCAGCGTAGGCGTGAAAGTCTGGCATAGGTAAAACAGAGTTACGGGTTTGCTTCCCGTTCGGATGCACCCCCCGGGCGTCTCCTTTTCTTGCGAAGGCATCGCCGGGCCGCTCCGCTGCGCACGCGACAGCCCATGCGCGTCCGCTACCTATCCCACAGCCGGCTGCGAATTACCAGCCCACCGGCTGCGATGTAACCCTGGGTTTACGTACCCTCAGCCGAGCAATTCCTCCAGCTCCGCTACGCGTTTGCCAAAGAGCGCGAGCGCCTTTTCCACCGGCTCCGGCGAGCTCATGTCCACGCCGGCCGCCTGCAGGGTTGGGATCGGGAATTTGCTGCCGCCGCTCTTGAGGAAGCCGAGGTATTTTTCCGTGGCGGGCGCGCCCTGCTCCAGCACCTGCTGCGAGAGCGAGAGCGAGGCCGAGAGGCCGGTGGAATACTTGTAAACGTAGAACGCGCTGTAGAAATGCGGGATGCGCAGGCACTCCAGCTCCAGCACGTCGTCGATCACGAAGTCCGGCCCGAAATAGGCATTGAGCAATTCACGATAAATGCCGCGGAAAGTATCGAGGGTGAGCGGTTCGCCCGCCTCCTCGGTGGCATGAATGCGCTTCTCAAACTCGGCAAACATCGTCTGCCGGAACACCGTGCCGCGGATGTCATCGATCTGCCGGTTGATGATGTAGGCGCGCATCGCCGGGTCGGTGGTGGTCTCGAGCAGATGATGGGTGAGCAGCTCTTCGTTGAAGGTGGAGGCCACCTCCGCGAGGAAGATGGGGTAGTCGTAGGTCTGGTAAGGTTGATTGCGCTGGCAATACCATGAGTGCATCGAGTGCCCGGCCTCGTGGGTCAATGTGTAAACATCCGAAAACACATCCTCCTTGTAGTTCATGAGGATGTAGGGGATGGAGCGGTAGCTGCTGGAGGAGAAGGCACCGCTGCGCTTGCCCTTGCTCTCGTAGCGGTCGCACCAGCGCTGGTGGCGCATGCCGTCGGCGAGCGCGTTCACGTATTCGCTGCCGAGCGGGGAAAGTGATTCGAGCACTTTTTCGATCGCCTCATCAAAGGTGTGCCGCACCTGCACCTGGGCCACCATCGGTACGTAGGTGTCGTACTGATGGAGTTCCTCGAGCTTGAGGACCTTCTTGCGCAGGGCGTAGTAGCGGAAGAGCGAGGGCAGGTTCTTCCGCACCGTGGCGATGAGGTTGTCATAGACGCTCACCGGCACGTCGTCGTAGAAGAGCGCATTCTCCAGCGCGCTCGGATAATTGCGCGCCCGGGCACGAAAAACATCCGCGCGCACGGAATTGGCCAGGGTGCTGGCGATCGTATATTTGTGGTCGTCGTACTCCGCGTAATATTGGTGGAACGCCGCCTTGCGCAGCATGGGATCGCGCTTCACGAGGAACGAGGAATACGCCCCGTGGCTGAGCGGACGCTCTTCGCCGTTCTCGTCCTTGATCACGCCGAACTTCATATCCACGTCCGTGAGCTGGGAGAAGGTCTCATCATGCCCGCGCAAGGCCGTGGCGGAAAGCGCGAGCAGCCGTTCCTCCTTGTCGGAAAGCGTGTGCGGCTTCAACCGGCGCAGCCGTTGCAGCGGAATTTCCCAGCCGGCCAGCAGTGGATCGGCGAGACAGGTGGCAAAAGTTTCGTCGCTGATTTCCTGGATCTCCGGCGAGACGAATGCGCTCGCTTCGCCGATTTTCGTCAGCAGCGCCTGGAGCTGGGCCTCGCGATTGAGATTGGCCGAGTCCGCGCTGTCCTCCGCGCATTTGAGGCTCGCGTAATGGTAAAGCCGTTCGATCGCCAGGTTCAGCGCTTTTTCAAACTCCAGCACCTCGAGCAGCGACTGCGCGGAAGCACCGATCCGGCCTTTAAAATCAGCGATTTTCGGGTAGTCCTCCTGAAGCTTCGTGAAATCCGCCTGCCACGCCTCGGCGGTGGCGTAGAGCGGGGTGAGATCCCAGGTATCGGCGACTGCGATCTGGTCGCGCGTGGGGAGGGATTTTCCGGCGGGCTCGTCCTTGCGGTAAACGGCGGGAAGTTTCATGGGCATTTACGCTACACAGGCCGCGCAGCGATGCCAGAAGCATTTATTTTCACGCAGAGACGCTAAGACGCAGAGGTGGGGAAGTCATTCACGATGCGCCGGATGCCATCCTTGATCACTGGCGCACCAAAGTTAATTAGCAAGCCGAGGCGCAGATCGAGTAGCTTCAAATAAGTGAGCAGTTGTTTGCTGTGCACCGCAGCGAGGCTTTCCACGGATTTCAGTTCTACAATGATGCGATTCTCCACGACCAAATCCGCCCGAAATCCCTCATCAAATCGCAGCCCCTCAAACTCAATCGACACCACCTTCTGCCTTTCAACCACGAGTCCACGTCTCTCCAACTCCTTTGCTAGAATCACCTCATAGACCGACTCCAGCAACCCTGGACCCAGTTTCGTATGAATCTTAAACGCCGCATCCACTACCAACCCGGAAATATGATTCAATCGCTCCATATTTTGCCTTTATCTCTGCGTCTTAGCGTCTCTGCGTGAGAATTATTGCGGCGGGGGCAGGTCCACATCCAGATCCCGTACCCCTTTCTTTACCCGGCATGCCTCCACTTGCTCGCGGATTTTGTCGGCGAGGCGCAGGTCGGCGGGAATGTAATCCACCAGCACCTGCGGAGTGTCGTCATCGTTGGTATCGAGTTGGAGGGTTTCCAGGCCGAACATCCGTTGCCAGAGTGGTTGCAACACGCGCAAGTCCCGCACCCGGTAGAGTTCCAGCGAGTCGGTCGTTTTGTTCAAGATTCCTTCCGTGAGCAGCAGCCGTTCGGTGGTGAGGTGAAACACCCGGGAGCGCACGCGCAGCGATTTCCAGAAAATCATGAGGAGGGGCAGCACGGCCAGCCCGAGCAGATACCACGGCCACTGGTATTGGAGCAGGCCAAAGCCCAGCCCGCCCGCAAGGGCGATTGCGACCATGGCCAGCAGCACATAGGACCAGAAGGATTTGATATGCGAGGAATGGCCGCTCCAGATGGTTTCTTCGGGCATGCGGCGCAATGTAGGATTTCTTTTGCCTCGCCAGAAGAAAATAATACATTACTTGCCCTACCTACGCTCCCGATGACTCTTCGCCACTGTTTCCTTCCCACTGCCTCGGCCATTTTCCTGGCGGTTGCCGGTGTTGTCCATGCCCAGACACCCTCTGTTCCCAACGGTAATTTCCAAAACACCGTTTCGGCCGATGATCTCTGGGATGGGGTGGATGGCGACGGCTATCTTTGCGGGCGCGTGCGCACGGTCACGGCGTTGAACGAGCGCGATTCGGTGGCGGAAGTCGCGCAGCCTGTCTCCGTAGCGGTGGGCGATCTCAATGGGGATGGACTGCCCGATCTCGTAATGGCCGATCCGCGGGGCTATTACACGGTCTATTTCAACTCGGGCACCAAGACCGAGCCGAAGTTCACGCACGGAGAGATCATCCCGGTTTACGTTTCCCGTCCACAGCTACCCCCGGGAGCAAGTCCGTGGGAATATCTAAATCCTGCAGTGGAGATGCGCCCTGCTGCCCCCCGGATTGATCTCTACCCGCTTTCCGGTCGTGGATTGCTCGACATTGTCGTAGGCACCTATGGTGGCGACTTAATGGTAATCAAGAATGTTGGCGGCGCCAAGGCCCCCGTTTTCCGCCAGCCAGCCAATTTGCAGTCGATCTTGTTGCAGACCAGCGCCAAAGGGCTTCGCTGGGCGAATTTGCTCGCCCCGACGGTGTATGACTGGAATAAGGACAACCAGCCTGATATCCTGGTCGGCGATGGATCGTATTCGGCCAATTCCATCTTCCTCCTGCTCAATCCTGGCGTCTCCGGCGGCTTCCGCTTCAACGAGGACACACGCTCCTACCTCGTCTATGGCAACGGTCGCAACCAGCTTTGCCCCACCGTCGCCGACTACAACGGCGACGGCCTGCCCGATGTGATCGTGGCCGATGGCACGGGCAAGGTGACCGTCAACTTGAACGACGGAAAATGGAAACCCGGCCACCCGCTGGAAAACTCCTCGGTCATCAGTTTTGGCGGTTCCGACAGTCTGCATGGAAATGTGACCGTGAAGGCGGCGGATATGAATGGCGACGGTTTGTTCGATCTCGTCTTTGGCAAGGCCAATGGCCGCATCGCCATCGCTTATAACAAGGGCACCAAGGAACAACCCCAGTTCGGCGCTCCCGAGGAGGTGAAAGGGGAGGACGTGTGGAAGCGCACCTTGAAGATTCCCAACGCCTGGTCAATCGACTCTGGCCTGGGCAAAGGCAATATTTACGGCGTGGCCTCGGTCGTCAGTCCGACCGATGATCCGAATGCCCAGCCCCCCGATGGCAAGAACTGCCTGAAACTCTATTACGATCAGCCGTTGAACAAGGTGATCCCCATGGTCCCCCTGCGGATTCAGCCAGAGAGTCCGAATATCGATCCTGTCTTCGACCGGGTGCATGGCAATTACGCTGTGGGTGCTGTGGTGATCGGCGCCACTACAGCGGTCGGCTCCTATACCTGCCAGGTTCCGTTGGCCGGGGTAGTGCCCGATCAACCTTACGAATTGAGCTTCAAGGCAAAAGGGGCGAACTTCAATGCAAGTTACGTCATCGGCGCCGCTGCCATTGCCGAAGTCGCTCCGTCCAAGATCATGCGCGGTGAACGCGGCTCGGCCTGGGTGCAGAGCAACAACATCTCCGACATGGATTTGCAGTCCGGCAACTTCAATCCGGGGACCAACTGGACCACGGTGACGAAGTCAGTCACCTTTCACTTCAAGCGACAGGAGTTGAACGATCCCAAGAAATGGAAGGGGAGCGGGGCCATCCGCTATACCGCCTCGCTGGTGCTCAAGGTGGATATGAATCCCTTCAGCGGGGTGTGCTATCTCGACGACTTCGAGCTCGTGCCCAAGAAGTAACGCCCGCACCCTGTTTATCCATGACCGACTCCATCCGGCAGGCGTTTGTCTTGGGAGCCGGTCTCGGCACCCGCTTGAAGGCGCTCACCGCGCGCCTGCCCAAGCCGCTGGTGCCGGTGGCGAATCGCCCCCTCATCACCTATGCCTTCGACCACTTGCTGGCGGCGGGGGTGGAAAAGCTGGTGGTCAACACCCACCATTGCGCGGAGCAATACCTGCCCGCCTTTCCGCAGGGGAAATATCGGGACGCTGCCCTGCATTTTCGTCATGAGCCGGTGTTGCTCGAAACTGCGGGCGGAATCGCCAACGTAGCCGATCTCCTCGGGGACGAGCCGTTCATCGTCTATAACGGCGACGTCTTCACCGACCTCCCGCTTGCTCCGGCCATTGAGCATCATTTTCGCGAGGGCAACGAGGTCACGCTCGTGCTGCGATCCGATACCGGGCCCCGGCAAATCACGCTGGACGAAACGACCGGCCGCATTCGCGATCTTGGGAGTCGCCTGCACCCCGATGTGACTCCCGGTCATCTTTTCACCGGCGTCTATATTGTGCAGCCGGAGTTCATCCGGCGCATTCCGCCGGGCCAGAAGCTTTCCGTCGTTCCCATCTTTGTGGAAATGATCAAGACCGGGGCCAGGCTGGGTGGTCTCGTGTTGGATCGCGGGTGCTGGTACGATCTTGGCACCCGGGGGCAGTATCTCCACGTCCATCGCGAGTTGCACCGGCTTGGCCGCGGCGACTTCATGGCTCCTGATGCCAGCGTCGCGCCGGAGGTCCGCCTGCTGGGGGCCACGGCTGTCGCCGCTGGCGCCCAGGTTGGCAGTGGGGTGGTGTTGCAGGATTGCGTCGTGTGGGAAAACGCTGTCGTCGCGCCCGGCGCGCAACTCACGAATTGCATTGTGACCGCGGGCGCGCGAGTCTCCGGCACGCACACCGACGCCGATTTTTGAAATGACCACTGCCCCGACGATGATCCCCGAAATGCTGCTTGAGCACACCGCCGCCCGGTTCCCGGATTTCGCGCGCGACCATCTGCGACTGGAGCCGCTGGAAAAGGGCGGGTCCGACCGCAAGTATTACCGCGTTTCGGTGGGCGGGGTGCACCGCATCATCCTCGTCCAATACGGCAGCCAGCGGGAGGAAAACCGCCACTACGTAGCCATCGCCGGGTTCCTCGACCGCGCGGGCGTCCGAGTGCCCCGCATCTATTTTCACGACGAAGCCGCCGGTCTCATCTGGATGCAGGATCTCGGCGAGGAAGACCTCTGGGCCTCGCGTCTCGAGCCCTGGTCCGTCCGTCGCAGCCTCTACCACAGTGCGCTTGAGCAGGTGTTGCAGCTTCATGCGGGCGCGATGGAACTCCTCCCCGAGGCCAATCTGACCCTGCAAAAAGAATTCAACGCCGAGCTCTACGAATGGGAGCAGGAGTATTTCTTTGAAAACTGCCTCGGTCGTCACTTCGCGCGCGACGCCCGCGATTGCGACCGGGCTCCCTTCCGGGCCATGGCTGCCACGCTTGCCGAAAAGCCGCGCGTCCTCGTCCACCGCGATTTTCAGTCACAGAATATCATGATCCGCGGGGCCGATGCCTGGCTCATCGACTTCCAGGGCCTCCGCCCCGGCCTGCCCCAGTACGATCTCGCTTCGCTCCTCTACGATCCCTATGTCACCCTCAGCGAGGCCGAGCGCGACGAACTCCTCGAGCATTACCTCACGCTCGCCGCCGCAACCGAGCTGCCCATTGGCGAAGATTTCCACGCCACCTATCATGCCTGCGCCGTGCAGCGCCTCATGCAGGCCCTGGGTGCCTATGGCTTTCTCGGCCACATCAAGGGCCGGGCGGATTTCTTGGGCCACATCCCCGCCGCGCTTGCCTCTCTCCGCCGCGTTACCGCCCAGGGGCCGTCGCTGAAGGAATTCCACGCCGTCCTGGAAACGCTCCCCGCTTAGGTTTTAATCGGGGTAAACCGGTGCCTTGGTGGATAAATTCGCCCCGTTAAAAAACCATTTGCCACATCGGCAAAGCCCATTTACTTTCTCCGCCCACCGCAGGAAAGCAGCGCCATTCGGCCGGAATTTCTGCGAGGCCTACGGGCGCGATTAGCTCAGTGGTAGAGCGCTTGCTTCACACGCAAGAAGTCGCAGGTTCGAACCCTGCATCGCGCACCATCTCCATGGATGGGAACTGGGGTTCCCTCATTTCTTCCACGCGGCAATTGCATCGGCACGCACCGAGAGGTAGCTGGCCAGCGGATTGGCTGGGAGCGCTTTCAGCCCGGCGATCACGCATCCCGCATTCACTACTGCACCATCCCAGCCGGTGTGCAGGTTTTCCTTCGGCGTCGGGACGTAGAGGGCATCCACTTTCTCTTTCCCAAGCGACTCATACTTCTCGGCGATGATCTCGTTGAGTGGGACAAAGGCGGTGCCGGTTTCCTGTGCGACCTGCCCGGCCCACGTGGCGTGATTGTCGCCGTGCTTGAATTTCCCATCCGCCTCCCACACCTTGCGCGGCGTGAGCGAGCAGATGATCGGCGTGGCACCCGCGGCCTTCGTTTCCGCGACGAGCTGTTTCAAATACCAGCCGTAGGTATGCACCGTTTCCGTATTGTTCATCTCGGTCTTGTCGTCGATGCCGCCCAGGCCGCCCTTGCCTTTTGCGCCGCCATTGTCATTCGCGCCAAATTGCATGAGCACGAAATCGCCCTTCTTGAGCAGCGGCTTCACATTTTTCCAAAAATCGTCCCGGTAAAAAGTGCGGCTGCTGGTGCCTCCAAAGGCGCGGTTGACCACGTTGATCTTGCCCAGATCGAAATAAGCAACAATTGGCGCGCCCCAGCCCCACTGGCCGGTCGGGCCGTTGTCACCCTTGGAGCCATTGCGTACGGTGGAGTCACCGATCAACCACAGCGTCGGCAGATCGGCCTTCGCCGGAACCGGCGCGACATACTTGCCCGGACCTTCGCCCGCCTGCGTGGCGCGGGGCACGTCCTTGATCGTGAGCGAAGCGTCCTGCGCCTGGGCGCCGATGGAAAACAAAACGGTGGCGGCAAGCGCCGTGAGGAGAACAAAACAAGAGCGGGATGAGGTTTTCATTGGGGTATGGGGATATAACGCTATAACCTCCCGGTGGTTGCAAGCCGCATGATGGAAAAGCATTCCCCAACTTTTTGCCTTCACCTCTTCACGTGAGCCCTCTCTACTTAAGCGGATTAGTAAATCCCATAATTTACAGGCCATGAGCGCGAAACTACATAGCCGGTTCATGAATTTACAAGGTGCTTTGCTGGTCGGGCTTGCGGCGACCACGGTTCCCAGCTCCGGCCTTTCCCAGCCAGCTCCTCCTTCCACCTGGTGCAATCCGCTTCCGTTGCCGGATTACCCCGTCGGCCGCTTCGCCCGCACGGTCACCAACGGCGATCCGCTCGATCAATCGCCGCTCTGGCTGCTCGATCACAAGGAGCAGTATCGCGAGCTCGCCGATCCCAGCATGATGGTTCACGAGGGCGTCTGGTATCTTTACCCTTCCTGCGACATGGCCTGGGTGAGCCGCGACCACGGCGCGACCTGGCAGCATGCCCCGATCACCATCGAGGGGGAGGGGACTTACCGCGATGTTGGCTATGCGCCCACTGTCGAGCGGCATGGCGACCGCTTCCTGCTCGTCGCCTCGGATTCGCCGCTCTACGAAGCGTCTTCTCCACTCGGCCCGTTCAAGTCCCTGGGCAAGATCGCCCTGCCGGTTGATCCGGAGATTCCGCCGCCGGTGGACCCCATGCTGTATTCCGACCGGGACGCACGCCTCTACTACTACTGGGGCTGCACCGCCACCAACGGCATCTGGGGCGTGGAGCTGGATGCGAAACACCCCACCAAGCCACTCGGCGCGCCGCAAAAACTGATTGCGCCTGATACGAAGAAATTCCCCTGGGAAGCGCTTGGCGAGTGGAACCAAAACCCCGCCGTCTCATGGATGGAGGGGGCGTGGATGTTCCGCCACGGCGATACCTATTACCTTACCTATTCCGCCGCCGGCACCGAAAACAAAACCTATGCCATCGGCTGCTACACCGCGAAGTCGCCGCTCGGTCCCTTCGTCGCACAGCGGAAAAATCCCATCGTCCGCAGCACCACGGGCCTCATCACCGGGACCGGCCACGGCTCCGTTTTCCAGGACAGCGCCGGGCAGATCTGGTGTGTGTACACCGTCCGCGCCGGGGTCGCGCATGGCTTCGAGCGTCGGATCGGCATGGATCGCGCGGAGATCGATGCTCACGGCGAGCTTTTCGTGCCCGAGGTCACCTCTTTTCCGCAAGGCGTTTCCGGCCATCCTGCGGCCACCGGCTGGGTGCCGCTGAACGACTCGCTGCGCACCACCGTCTCCAGTTCCGCGCCCAATCTTCCCGGCCGTTTCGCTGTCGATGACAGCCTGCGCACCTGGTGGCAGCCCGACACGCAGGACAGTGCGCCCACGCTCGCGCTGGCGCTCATTCCCGGGTCCACTTTGCGTGCCGTCCGCATCATCTGGCGCGACCTCGGGCTTAACACACTCAAAGGGGTCAACCCCGGCCCTTTCCGCTATCACGTGGACGTGGAGACTGCTCCCGGCCAGTGGCAGACCGTGGTGGACCAGACCCACAACGAAACCGACCTCCTGATCGACTACCGCGAATGCGCCCCGGTTTCCGGCAGCCAGATTCGCCTCGTCGTCACCGGCTGGCCCAAAGGCATTACGCCCGGCGTTGTTCAGTTCACCCCGTTTGGAACCAGCGCCGGGCATTAGCTCGGATTTCCTCTCGCTCTGCGCCCGGTCGTAAAGATTACCGCCAGAACTTTTTCGGCATCTCCACTGCGTACGCCTGTGGCGTGCCCGAGAAGGTCGCGGTGAAAGTCACCCAGTGCTGATCCGGTGTGAGGTGCGGGTTTGGTTCCGCCGCCTTGTAATTGTTCTTTGCCATGTTGCAGAGCTTGATCGCGATCAACTTGCCCTCTTTGGGCACAAGAATGTACATGGCCTGGGTTGAGGGATCTTTCCGGGTTCCGCCGTCGCAGACGAAGAATTTGCCATCCGGCGAGTTCACATAATGGATGGAGCCAAACTCGGGCTCAATCGGATACTCCGTCAGTGCGCCCGTCTTCACGTTCTTGCCCTGGAGGACGTGTTTCCCGGCATGGGCGCCCGTTTTGCCGCGGAAATTGTGGTCATACCAGACCGTCGAGCCATCGGTGGACCAAAACTCATGGCCGCCGATCTCATCCTTCTCCGTGCGCACCATCACCGTCTTGGGATTCTTGATGTCGTCGAGGTTCATCAACCACATGCGATCCACCAGTTGCCAGGGGCCTTCGTGGCAATACATGAGCAGCTTCGGATCGGTCGGCGAGAATTGCGGATGGCCGAGCCAGGTATTGATGCGGTGCAATTCCGTCATTTTGCCCGTCTTGATGTCGGCGGCGAAGAGCAGGTTGGTGTCATGCTTGCTGAAGGTATCGGTAAAGGCGGAACCTTGGTTCGGCGCGGTGGTCAGGATTTTTTCGCCCTTGTGCTCTTTTTCCAGATTCCCGGTGGCCAGCACGATCGTTTCATCGGCATTCACCGTGACGCCACCGCCCAGCGTGGTTCCCGGCAGCGCATCCGCCACTTTGCGGGTCTTGAGGGTGTGAATATTCGTCACATAAAAGGCGTGATCGTTATCACTCGTGTAGTAGAGATTGCCCGATTTCGGGACCAGCCACTGGTTCTTGGTAATCTTGTCGGTGAGCTTTACCAGCTCGGCCGTCTTGAAGTCATAGCGATACATAAAGCCCGCCGTGTGACCAGCCGGGATATCCAGATAACGCACCAAGGTATAACGGCTGTCCGGCGTCGAATCGGGCTGGGTGAAATAGATCACCCCCGAGGCATCATTGGGGAGCTTGGAGAGATGCAGCATTCGCGCCCCGGTATCCGGGTCCTTGAATTCATCGGGAATCGGAGTGGTGGAAGCGGGAATCGGAGACTCCGCCACCTCCGCAGCGTGACCCAGGCAGGCCGCGAGTGAAAAGACGACGAGGGAACGAACGAGAGAGTTTGGGGTTTTCAAGAGAGAGATGGTTGGTGAACTGTTTGGGGCAGTATTGGAACTCAACCCTTGGGGCCGGGCAAAGTTGCACCTTTCCAGAGTGGCAACGGTCGGCATTGCCTGCAAATGCTATTTGGAGGCAATGCCAAGGGGGCGCGGGAAAGAAAATTAATGAGCGACGTTTTGGAACAGCGGCCAGGATGGCCGCCCTAAAAATAATCGCGTGGAGTAATGGAGGGGGTTTCCTTCGGAAGCTTATTTCGAGCGATGATCCAACACGACCGGACGATGATGAGCCGCGGGAGTGGAAGCGGCATGGTCGGCGACCGGCAGCGCGCTGACGGCGAGCAAACGCAGGGTAAGGAACAGAGCTTTCATACGAGTAAAAGTGATGCGAATCACTTGGAAATACTCCGTCCGGCGAAGAGAGTTCCGCTGGTTTACCGGCCCTTTACCATTCTGCCTTTGCGACCGTTGCTAGAAGGCCACACTCAGCGTCACCGAGCCAAAATTCTGCCCGCCGCCGTGTTCGGAGGCAAACTCCTGGGTGCGATGGACCAGCGCGTAGGTGAGGCTGGTATTCTTCCAGGTCACTGCCGCGCCAATGCTCAGATCGGCCACCGCCACGTTGCGATGGACGGAGATGCTGTTCCCAAAGGTGTTGCCATCGAGAAAAATATCGTGCGCCACCAGATGCCCCTCCGCGCGGCCGAAGAAGTAGAAGCCGAAGTCGAAGGCCTTGGCCCGCCGCACCGCAAGATCGCCCTCCACCGGGGTGGAGGTGGGCGTGCCGCTGGCAATTGTGCCCGTGCCGAAGTCATCGGGCAGGTTGAGGCCTACCCGCAATTCCGCTCCGGCGTTGGCCTCGACTTTTACGTTGCCCGCCTTGGCCCCGACGAAGGGCAGCAAATCGGCGTTCAAGCCCACCCGGTTGCTCTTCCGCAGCGTGAGACGCCAAGTGTGGTCGTAGATCAGCATCCCGGAAAATTCATTGTGGAGCTGGTTTTTCCACCCCTGCGGACGCGCAAAACCACGCAAATCGTGAACGAGATCCTGCGTCTGCTCGGCCAGGGAGTCTGGACCTACTACGCCGAGATTGAGCACCAGCGTATTACGTTCCTCCCCATTTTTCCAGATCACGCCCACCTCCCCATAGAGCCAGCCCGCGTAAGGGCGATCATTGGGGATTGGAGCGGCGGTTTCCGTATCGTCCGGGGTGTAAATGTTCTGGCCGATCGAGATGGCGAGGTTCTTTTGGAAGGCGGGATTATTGATGAAGGGCAGCCGGTCCAGCAGCGGCAGGAGCGGGCTGGCATACGGGGTATCCGCGAAGGTGTTCAGGTCGGTCGAGGTCCAGCTGATCTTCGTGCCGTTGGTGTAATAGCGATCCGTTCCCGCGAAGAGATCGTTTTCAAAGTAAATGCTCAGCGTGCCCCCTTTGAGCGGAGCGGTTTGAGCCTGTAGTGCCAGCGGGGCGGACAGGCTGGCGGCGAGAAGAAAAACCCAGCGGAGACGGCGCATCATGCCAGAGCTTCGGATTAAACCCCGGTAATGGTTGGGTAAACTTTCCGCTCCCCGGCCTTCCTTTAAAACTCTTTTTTGAAATTTCCGGCCTTTCGGCAAAAATTCCCAGTTGGCAAACGGAAAAACTTTGCTACGTTCTCGGCCCTCAATGGTAGCCGTAGCTCAATGGTAGAGCTCCAGATTGTGGTTCTGGCTGTTGCGGGTTCGAGTCCCGTCGGTTACCCCATCTTTTGCGGAAAGCACTCCGAAATCCCGTTCAATCCCGTCCCGGTTCCGGCATTTATGACGGACTTCCCGGTGCGGAATCCAAATTCCCTGCTTGGCGTGGGGCCTTTCCAATGCTTCTTTCCTTGCTGCAGTGAGTGTAATGCGGGTCTTTGATTGAAGCCGGCTTCCGTATAGCTGCGACCACCAACTAACCAACACCCGACCTAATCGAATGAGTTCTCCAACTGAAGAAACCAAGCCCCTGAGCGCCAACGAGGGCATCAAGAGCGAGTCGCATTTCCTGCGCGGCGACCTGGCAAAAGACATCGCCGACACGACCACCGGCGCGATTTCCGAGAACAGCAACCAGCTCGCCAAGTTCCACGGCCTCTATCTTCAGGATGACCGCGACGTGCGCAATGCCTTGAAGAAGGCCGGCAAGGAAAAGGCTTTTGCTTTTATGCTCCGGGTGCGCCTGCCCGGCGGCCGCGCCACGGCCGAGCAATGGCTGGCGCTGGACAAGCTGGCCGATGAGGTCGCCTCGCCCTCGCTCCGTCTTACCACCCGCCAGACCTTCCAGTTCCACGGCGTGCTCAAGGGCAACGTGAAGCCGCTCATCCAGCGCATGCACCAGGTGCTGCTCGATTCCATCGCCGCCTGCGGCGACGTGAACCGCAACGTGATGGCCCCGCCGAATCCCGAGCGTAGCGCCGTCCTGCAGGAAGTCTATGAGCATGCGAAGGCATGGAGCCAGTATGCGCTCCCGAAAACGCACGCCTACCACGAGATCTGGCTCGACGAGGAACTCGTCGCCGGGGGCGAGCAGAAGGACGAGTCCGAGCCGATGTATGGGCAGACCTATCTGCCGCGCAAGTTCAAGACCGGCTTCGCCATTCCCCCGTCAAATGACGTGGATATCTTTACCCAGGACCTCGGCTACATCGCCATCGTCGAGAACGGCAAGCTGCTCGGCTACAACGTCACCGTCGGCGGCGGCCTCGGCATGAGCCATGGCAATGCCGAGACCTTCCCGCGCCTGGCCGATGTGCTCGGCTTCATCACGCCCGACCTGGTGAATGCCGTCGGCGAGGCCGTCCTTACCACCCAGCGCGATTACGGTGACCGCACCAACCGCAAGCACGCCCGGCTCAAATACACGATCGAAGACCGCGGCATTGCGTGGTTCAAGGGCGAGGTGGAAAAGCGTTCCGGCATCACCTTTGGCGAGGCCCGTCCCTTCGAGTTCACCACGATTGAAGATCCCCACGGCTGGCACGAGTGTGTGGATGGCACGTGGTTCTACGGCCTGCACATCCTGAGCGGCCGCATCAAGGACATCGAGGGCTGGAACATGAAGACCGCCCTGCGCGAGATCGCCGAGATTCATACCGGCGACTTCCGCCTCACCCCGTCGCAAAACCTGACCATTTCCGGCGTGACGCCCGAGCAGAAGCCGAAAATTGACGCCATCCTGGCGAAATACGGCCTCACCGACGAAAACAACCGCACCGGCCTGCGTCTGAACTCCCTTTCCTGCGTCGCGCTGCCCACCTGCGGCCTGGCTCTCGCCGAGAGCGAGCGCATCCTCGATGGCCTGCTCGCCAAGTTCGAGACCGTGCTCGACGAAGCCGGCCTCCGCGACGACGCCATCAGCCTGCGCGTCACCGGCTGCCCGAACGGCTGCGCCCGTCCCTATGCGTCGGAAATCGGCCTCGTGGGCCGTGCGCCGAACAAATACGCTCTTTATCTCGGTGCCAGCTACAACGGCACGCGTCTGAATCGCCTGTTTGCCCCCAGCGTCACGCTGGACGACGCGGTTGCCATGATCACCCCGATCATCAAGCGCTACGCCCTTGAGCGCGACGCCGGCGAAGGCTTCGGCGACTTCTGCAACCGCGTCATCCTGCCTGCGGATGCCACTTTCCACAGTGTCGGTACCCAGGAAGCGGTAACCGCCTAATTGGCGAAGAGTTCCATTTTAAAGCTGCGTCTGGTTCTTCCGGGCGCGGCTTTTTTGTTGAGCGGCAGGAATGGGCCAGCGAAAAACGCTGAAAATACTAAAATCGGATCTCGATCTGCTTTTTCGGTTTGTTTATTTTGCCGGCCCCCCTTTCCTCTGTGTTCTCTGTGTCTTCGGTGACTGCTTTAGCCGGAATTTTCTGCCCATATCGGCCAATCGAGCTGTAAAATATCGTAAGTGAAGTTTTTATGAGGGGGTGTTTACTCTGGTAGAGACATTACAAATCCTCCCGGGCATGGATTATGCATTGACGAGGATCATCGCCATGATACGCTCCGCACGATTTTCAACGTTTACCTGCATGATTGATCGTTTGCCTTTCCAGAAGCTAGCTCTTGTGATGATCGCCATTCTTGGCTTTGCGTCCACCGCTTCGGCGACCGATTACTCCAAGCAATTCGCTCAGTCGATGTTCGACGCCCAGAACTCGATGACCTACACCCCGAAGTGGGGGCTCAATTTCGGTCCGCAGGCGAACAAATATCACTACGACTCCCGCATGATCCGCGCCGCGCAAATCGCTCAGGCCCGGGCTCATGCGCATTCCACCCGTAGTTGCTGGCGCTATGTGAAGACGGCGCTGGTGGCCGCTCAGGTGATTGACAGCTATCCCAAGACCGCCTACGCCAAGCAGGCCGGGGGCGATCTCGAAGAGCAGGGCCTCAAGAAGATTTCGGTGACCGATCCTTACAAAGCTCCCGTGGGGGCCGTGTTGGTTTACGGTGGCAAAGGTGCCGGCCATGTCGAGATTCGCACCACCACCGGTTTCGTGAGCGACTTCGACTCCCCGAAGCCCTCCTCCCGCCCGCTGATCGGCGTTTATATCAAGCCCTCCTAGTCCGGGACTAAAATTTTCTTCCTCGTGAACAGCGGACCTCATGGCCCGCTGTTTTTTTTGGCGCAGAACCCTTTTAGTCATGCCGTCATCTCGAGACACCGTATCCATGGTGGCGGGGTTGAAAGACGGGAAAGACTTTTTCTCCTATCCTGACCCCCAAAAAAAGCACAGTCATCCCGAGTGGAGCGCAGCGAAATCGAGGGATCCCGGCCTGATGGCCGGTGACCCTATTTGCAATCCAAGTTTCTTCCGATTGGAGGCGATCCGGATTGGAGGTTCCCAACCACTTTGATGGGATGTCTCGACTTCGCTCGACATGACGCCGTTGATGAGGGCTGTTTTGGAATGATGCACCGACCAATCCTCAACTCCGCTCCTTCGCCTTCCGCATCGAGCAGCGAAACCCGGCTGGCTTCGTCTTGATCCATTCGATGAATTTCCCCAGTTCCTCATGGCCTCGCAGCGCCTCCAGCGTGTGGTAGTTTCGCTCCAGCTCTTTCTCGGAAAACAGATTATGGATCTGCGAATGGCAGGGACGGCAAATCCACGCCACCTCCTTCACTTCGTCGCGGGAAAACTCGCGCTTGTTCCGCTTGTTGTGATGGCGGGCCTGCGGGATGAGATGATGGCGCGTGAGCTTTTCGGGTCGGCCGCAAAGTGCACACGCGCCTTCCATGGCCGTTCTCCCCGTTATTCGGCGGCGGTCAGCTTCACACCCTCCGTCTGCAGCACTTCGAAAACCAGCCCCAGCAGATCGCCGTAATGCTGGCGCAGCACGTCGTTGGGGGTCTGGCCGCGCAGCGCGGCATATTCCGCAAAGGGTTCCTTCAGTTTCAGCGTCAGCAACGTCTTGAACTGGGTGAGGGGATCGCCCTCCTCCAAAGTCACCGCCCGGTCTTCGTGATCCTGGACCAGGTCGTCGATCCGCTCCCGCAACTCGGCCACCGTGGCCTCCAGCTGGGCGTTATGCCGCAGCAAATGCTCCACATCCGCTCCCGCGAGGGTCTTCGGCTCGGAATCGCGTTTGCGGCCGCGCGGCTCGCGGTTGCTTTGCGCCTCCTTCAAGTCCTTCCGCAGCTTCTGCACATACTGCTCGATCTGGCGCAGGCTCGTATTGAGGTCGAACTCCTGAGAACGCTGGGCCGCCGGTTGCGGTTGCGAACGGGGCTCCATCGGCTGGCGTGTCACGGTCACTACGGTCGTGCGTGGAACTACCTTTTCTGGTCGTTGTCTCTGCCGTGGGGGCTCCGCTGCTTCGGGCGCGGGTGCATCGGGTGCATCGTCTGCCGCGGCTTCTCCCTCGGGCGTTTCCAACGCTGCCGGGGCCTCGCCTTCGTGGGCGGGAGCCTTTCGTTGCGGCTGCGGCTGCTGCGGGCGCTGCTGGGGCTCGGGAGCCGCCTTCAAATTGCTCGAGATCGCCTCGGGGAGCGTGATTTTGTCCAGTTCCTTCCGCAGCTTGCCGGGCCAGCGGTTGAGCATCGTGATCACGATCTCCGTGGTCGGCTTGGAAAGTTTTTCCAGCACGTTCAGCCCCGAGGCCCAGCGCAGGATCGCCTCCTGGGTGAAGGGCGCGGAAAACGGCGCCGCCTGCAGGATGCATTGCGCCAGCCCGAGCTGGGCCTCCGCGTCCCAGGCTGCGAGATCGAGGTGTTGCAGCCACGGCTTGCCCTTGCCGATCAGCACATTGAAGATGCCTTGCTTGTCTTTGTTGCCCAGCGTGCTCTCCGCCTCCGGCAGCAGCGCCGCGCATACACCCTGCAAAATCTTGTGTGCGCTCTCGGGGTCGATTGCGACCAGCCCGCGCGACAGGCTCAGGCGAATCCGGCGCGCCTCCTCCCCGCTCTGCGCCTCCAGCGCGGCGAGAATTTGCTTGCGGCCGGTGGCTTTGATTTTCGGCCACGCTTCCGTCGCCGCCTTCACGGCAGGATTCCACTGCATTTGTAGCAGCGATTCCACGCCCAGCGTCACCGACGCCTTGTTGCCGGTCAAAAGCTCGGCCACCAGCGCGACCATGCGCTCCTCATCGGCTGGCGAGGGGCGCGCTGCCTTCGCAGCTTCCAGCAGAGTCTGCAACTGCTGCTGCTTTTCCTCATCCAGATTCGGCTTCACTTTGCTCATTGGGCAATTAGTAGCCGATTCGCCGCCGAACGCACCAACTCTTTTGCATCGAAAAAGCTGTCACCTGTTCGTCACGGGAATGTTACCGCAAACCATTTGAGGAACAGGCCTGTATCAGCCACCTTATCAGCGATTTAGGCGAGGGAGGGGAGCCGACGATCGTGCACGACAGAGGGCAGGGAACTGTCATTGCGAGGGAAAAATGAACCCGCTTCGGGAGCAATCCCGAGGCGGGTTCGGTCTTTTCGCGATTAAAATGGTTCTCCGTATGGTAAATACGGCCTAAAACCTTCCGTTGCGGTCGTTAATTCCGTTCCTTCAGCGTATTTCGCTGGCCGATCTTCCAAGCTCCCGGCTTTCAGCGAAAGTGACTCATCAACCGCCCCGGCGGCTGGTTCACCAAGTCTTTCGGAATATTTTGCACCAGATGTTGGCGGTTCTGCTCCGTCAGCCCATTCAAAAGGGTTTGGTTAATCCGGGCCGGTGCGGCGAACGACCAGCGCTGGGGATGATGGCTGTGCACCGTTTGCTCCAGGTGGATCGCCAGTTTCCGTAGCGAACGCGCTTCGGTCTCTGCGGCGAGTGACATCCGCTCCGCCATGCCCTGGCCGTTGGTTCCGCGATTGGGAAAAGACCCGGCCTGATCGGTAAATTGATCCGCAAAATGGTCCCGCGCTTCGTCCACCATAAAATCCTCCTCCAGATGAAGGGCCGGCTGCCGACCGTTCGATGGGTTAAAGGTATAGACTTTCAAATGAGCCCGATCGGCGACGATTAAGAGTTCGGTTTTCATATCTTATACAATACGTCCCCAGCCGCCCGTTTGGGCCCGCTGAATTTTTTTAACACCTGCCCGTTACCACACCCTGGGCAGCAGCCGCCACTTCACCCGCTTCGTATATTCTACATAACCCTTCAGTTCTTGTCGGAGAAACTGTTCCTCGACACCGATCCGTACCATGAAGAACCCCGCCGGTACCAGGGCAAAAATTGCGCCCGCCCAGGACCCCAGCCAGAGCGCCATCCCCACCATCCACAAGATCGCCCCCGCGTACATCGGATGCCGCACTACGGCATAGACCCCCGTATCGATCACCTGCTGGTGGCGTTCCTTCATGTGTTTCACCACCGGCGCCGCAAAGGCGTTCTGGCGGAACACCAGCGTAATGATTGTCCACCCCGTCACCGCCAGCACCACCCCGGCGCTCGTCGCTACCGGTCCCGCCTCAGGCAGCAGATGCCAGTGCCACACGTCCAGCGGACACAAAGCGATCTGCGCATGGTAGGAGGTAATGAGTGGTGCCACCACCAGCTTGTCCGCCAGCGGCTGCCCTTTCTGGAAAAGGCCGCGCTTGCGCTCCCGGTAGAGCGCCTCATTGCCGCGAAACGCCACCAGCATTGTCACCACCGTGCCGATCGCCGTTGCCGCCAGCAGCGTCCAGCCACGTTCCCACCATAGCGTCCAGGCCGGGACAAACAGCAGGACGCCAAAAATCACCACGATGAACGCCACACTGCTCAAGGTGTGCAGGAGGAATTTCATGTGTCACCATCGCGCAAAACCCCGCCCGCTGCCAGCGACGGCTGGTGATCCGCGACTTGCTATTTACACGCGCTCGCTTACTTGGCTTGGGTCGCTTTCAAGAAAATCGTGGCTTCCGCCCCATCGGGGGTGACGTAAAGATCGTTGCGATCATTGATGTCCCAAAGGTAAGGTATCTCGACCTCCATAAACACGCGTTCTGCCGGGGCATCAGTAAACTCAAACCGCCCGCTTTTGTCGGTGGTTATTGTATAGGGCCTGCTAGTGGTCACATTTCCACGCTCTACTGACCATCTTACCCGGATCCCCGCCACGCCTTCCCCGCTGCTCTTGTCGAGGATGCGCCCCGCCACGCGGTGCCCGCTTTCTACGGTGAGTTCCGTTGGCTTGCCGTTCGCCAGGATGAGCGCCGTTTCGGTGGGAATATACGGGCTGTTAATCGGGCGCACAGTCATGTGCTCGATTGGCTCATCCTTGCCCAAAATCAAGGTCGCCAGCCCGTTCCGATCCGTGCGCGCCGATTGATCGCTACATACCTGACCGAGTTCCCTGCTAAAGCATGTCACAAGCAACGTCACATCGGCGGCTGGTTGCCCTTGTTCATCCACCACATGCACCCGACGCTCGACCGGCTCCGGCAACGTGAGTGCAACATCTTGAACCGGATTCCAGGCATGGATGCGGAAGGAAGGACTGATGGCAAAGCGATTTCCCTCGCTGGCCACGACCTCGTAACTGGCCCACCAGCCGAACGTGATCGGCTTTGAAACAAACCATTCCCGGGCATCTCCGACGTACGCACCCGACTTGATCTCAATCCATGAGTTTTTTTCACCGAGCTTGTGCGCTCTGGCAAAAGCCGCCTCGGCCAGGGCGGCATTCTTTTCCAGAATCTTCGCACGAATCATTCCTGCCGGTTTTACCGGAATCGTGAGAGTCGTAGCGGTGGTAACTTCGTATTGAATCCGCTCATCGAGCGTCCCGCCCAGGATTTCGTCGTTACGAAGGTTGACTTGCGCGGTCCGTGGAAACTCCAGTTCTGCCCTGCCATCTTTGATGGGAGCTTTCACGAATTCGCCGCCTTGGTGAGAGTTGGGCAGAGTCCAATCAGCATCCAGATTTCCCGTGGGAGCAGCACCTCCTCGTCCGGGGTCCAGCACAAAAACCACCTTGGTCATCGGTGGGTTTTTGATCTGGTCGTAATCAATCGTGAATTCTGTCAGTTCGGCTTTCAGTTCTGGAGAATGAGCCCAGACCCCGAACAGGTAAAAATCAACGGGGTCCGGGCGCAGGCCGCGCAGTTCAGTCTCGGCCACGCCGTTCACGATGGGTAGATCAATAAACCGCGCATCGGCTCCATTTTCGCTGGTTTTTAATTGGTATTGGAGAGTGATTTTGGATTCGGGAATGTTGAGATGAATGATCTTGAGCTTTAACCGGCGTTCGCGGGGGAGTTGTAGTGTCCGGTGAGTTTCGCTTCCGGCTTGAATGGTAAAAATCATTCCCCCCGCATCGCGCGGCCGGTCCGCTTCCATTTCGTAGCTTACTCCGGGGACCAGGCCGTCCAGAGCCACCCGGCCCTGCGCATCGGTTTCGAGGCCAGACCATTCCGGCCAGCCGGCATCGGCGGTGGAAGACTGCCCGTTAGTCTTGATGGACACGCCCGACAAAGGCGTCCCATCCTTTTCATCAACCACTTGCAGTAAAAATGGCTCCGCTTTTTTGAGCGTGATCCGGCTGGGTTTGGATTTTTCCTCCAGCGTCACAGGGGCGATCCGAGTGACCTGGTATCCGGTCGCATAACAGCTTACATCCGCCAGTTCTCCCCCTGGCTGATGATGAAACCACGCCACCCCATCGGAGCCGCTTGTTGCGCTTGGACCGCCGATCACGCTCACTGTCTGGTAGTTGATACTCACCTTCACGCCTGCCGTCGGCTTCCCTTTCTCGTTCAAGCACTGCACCGCAAAGTCGATCCCCCGGGAAAGTTGCACCCGGATGTTTTCCGACGACGCGGTCTGCTCCCGATTGATTCTTGTGGGAGCAAATTCGTTCGTGCCTTCGATAAAAAGTCGCAGCAATCCATCCGTCACCGTCCCACTGAATTGCCCATCTATTCCGGTCTCGCCGTCAACGAAAATCATGTTATCTGCTGGCAACATCTTCCATCGAATATGGGCGACGGGCTTTCCGGCCTCGTCCACGATCGTTCCAGAAAAATGACGATGCCTGCCTTTCGGCGAAGGACCGCCGATCTGCTGGAGAAACGGCTCGGCCAGTTTGTGGATCATCGCCACCCGTTCCTTGGCGGTGAGCTCAGTGACCGTGAAATGCACTCCCCGGCTCAAGCCAAAGAAAAACAAACCCACCGCGCACGCTGCCCCGATGGCACCGAGCCATCCCGCACGGCTTTTTGGAATGTGTCCCGGTCGTAAGAGGCGCCATACCCGGTCCCGCAACCAGTGCTTTCCGCCCTCTCTGGATGGAGCCATCGCCATCACCCCGCTGGCATGTCCCGTGGCTTCGCGGGCCCACCAGATCAACGCCTCCGCGTAGCTTGCCGGGCTGGTACAGAGCCGGCTGGCCAGCGCATCGCAGCAGGCTTCCCGTTCCTGTCGCACGATCTGGTTGAGCGCCCAGACGAACGGATTGAAGAACAGCAACGCCTCCGTCCCCATCTGGAGCAGGTTCAGCAGGATGTCCCAGCGGACGACATGAGCGACCTCATGCGCCAGCGCTGCGCGTAGTGCTTCCACCGGCACGCCGGTCACATAAGAGGCGGGCAGCAAAATCACCGGCTGCCAAATACCGGACACCACCGGTGAAAGAATGCGCCGGCTCATTTGCAGGCGAATCTCGACCCGTGCCCCCAGGGTGGTGGCAATTTGTTTCAGTTCCGCGAGCCATCTGGGATCCTCCACTGGTGCCGAATTTTCACCCAGCTTGATCGTCTCTCGCATGGTCATCGCAATCCGGCCGAATCCCATCCCTACCCCCACCTGCCACAGCCAGAGGATCCAATTTTGCCACGGCCATCCTGCTGCTCTGCCTGCGGCGGGCTCGTTGGTTATCAAACTCACGGGGATTTGCATCGGCGCACTGGTTGCGGTCGCCACCCCTGCCAGTGCGGTATTGCGGATTTCCGTGGCCTGGTTTTCCAGCACTGTCCAAGTGCCAAACCAGACCATCATCACCAGCCCGACCGCACCTAGTGCCAGCCAGTAACGCGGCCCGATGGCACGGGCGGAAATCCGGCGCAATAGCAGCGTGACTCCAAGCCAGATCAACCCGGCTTGCCAAATCGAGTGCAGGAGCGAAGTCGTGAATGGGCTCATAAGCCGCCGCGTTGTTTGTGTTCCTGGATCAGCCGCTCCATCTCCGCCAGTTCCGTTTCATCGACATTTGCCGTCTCCAGCAGATTGGCGAATGCGGAGGAGGGCCTGCCGCCGAAAATCTTCGCGATCATGTCGCCGAGATAGGCACCGAGGATATTCTGTTTCGAATCCGCGGGACGCCACCGATGGGTCAGGCCTTCCCGCCGCCGTTTGACCAGCCCCTTTCGATGCATCAGTTGCAGGATCGAAAGGATGCTGGTGTAGGCCCGCTTTTTTTGGTCCGGCATGTTGTCTAGCACTTCGCGCGCGGTGGAAGGTCCCCGGGTCCACAGGACTGCGAGGATTTGCATTTCGAGTTCCGAGGGCTTCATACGGTATTCTCCATAGGTACTGAGAATTCAGTAGAAGTCAATCCAGTTCAATGTTCCGAAGCTTGAGTCTCCCGTTGCGCCTTCGCGCAAAATCCCGTAAAGACATGCCGCACACCATGCTCGAGCTCCACGATCTCCACGTTCACTACGGCAGCATCGCCGCTTTGCATGGCATCTCCTTCCGCGTGGAAAAGGGCAGCATTGTCACGCTTATTGGCGCGAATGGCGCGGGCAAGACTTCCACGCTTCGCACCATTTCCGGCCTCGTTCCGGCAAAGCAGGGGCGCATTATCTTCGAGGGCGCGGAAATTACCAACGAATCCCCGCACAAGATCGTTGCCCGGGGCCTCGCCCAGTCGCCCGAGGGCCGCATGGTCTTCGCCAATCTTACTGTGCAGGAAAATCTCCAGATGGGCGCGTATCTTCGTAAGGACAAGCCCGGGATCGCGAAGGATCTGGACTACGTCTTCAGCATTTTTCCGCGCCTGCAGGAGCGCCGCAAGCAGACCGCTGGCACGCTCTCCGGCGGCGAACAGCAGATGCTGGCCATCGGCCGTGCGCTCATGAGCAAGCCCCGCTTTCTCATGCTCGACGAGCCCTCGCTCGGCATCGCGCCGATTCTCGTCGCGACGATTTTTGAGAAGATCGTCGAGATCAACAAGAGCCTCGGCCTGACCATCCTGCTCGTGGAGCAGAATGCCAATCTCGCCCTTCAGGTGTCCCATCGCGGCTACGTCCTCGAAACTGGTCGCATCCTTATGGAAGACACTGCCGAAGCCCTGCGGGCGAATGAAAAGGTGCGCGAGTGTTACCTCGGAGGGGGGATAAGCGAATTGGATTAAGAGAATCCAATCACGGAGTCATCCCGAGCGGAATGGAGCGTTGCGCAATGCAGTCGAGCGGATCCCGCCCTAGTGGCGAGTGACCGCTTTTTGCAATCCACGCTTCTTCAAAACCGTGTCATTCTTCGATCTTCCGTGCGCTCGTCGGGGCCACTACGGTTCATTTTCCATTGCCCGCTTGAAGTCATTACAAACATCCACTTGTCCCGCCGCCGGAGACTGGTAAATTCAGCATCCGATGGAAATCATTCGCAAACCGCTTACGCTGGAATACTGGACCGTTAATGAATGGTTCGAGGGTCGTCTGCGTGAAATGCCGGCCATCCTCAGCCAGGGGGAGACGCTCGACGACCTCGAGCAACACGTCCGCGAGGACTGCATTGCCGCGCTTGGGGATCCCGAGTTCGTCCGCCGCAAAGGCTACCTGCACCTCGACGAATCCGATTTTTACAGCGCCGATATCGAGCGCGTCCCGCTCGGTCGCCACGAGGCTGCCGTCGCCCAGCTCGAGGCCCTCTCGCCGGACCGCCAGGAGAAAGTCTTCATCTACATCGAAGACCTGATCGACCTCGAAACCCTCGAGCGCCGGGTGGAAGCCGATGAAGCGCGTCGTCGCGAGGAGGAATCCGGCGGCGAGGAAGAATGGTGAGTCCGCGAAAAACGCTAAAAATCGCGAAAATGAAGAACCCGCCGTTGCGCCTCTTTTTTAGCGTCATTTCGCGTCGTTAGCGGACCCTCTTTTCATGGCCCGCGAATACACGCTCAAACGCCACGCTGCACCTGTAGCCCGCATTGATTACGCGGCGGAGCTGAACCCGCAGCAATGCGCCGCCGTTACCGCGCCGCCCGGGCCCGCGCTTGTCATTGCCGGTGCCGGCAGCGGCAAGACGCGCACGCTCACCTACCGCGTCGCCTATCTGCTGGAGAACGGCGTCAGCGCGTCGAACATCCTCCTCCTCACCTTCACCAACAAGGCCGCGCGCGAAATGCTCGAGCGCGTGACCAGTCTCATTCCCAACGACATCGCGGGCCTCTGGAGCGGCACCTTCCACAGTATCGGCAACCGCATCCTGCGCCGCCATGCCGAGGCCGCCGGGTTCCGCCCCGGTTTCTCCATCATGGATCGCGAGGACCAGCAGGACATCCTCGACGCCGTGATCGCCAAGGCCGGGATCAGCACCAAGGACAAGCGGTTTCCCAAGGGCGAAGTGCTCGCCGACATTTTCTCCTACTCGATCAACACCGGACGCCCGATCGACCAGGTCGTCGCCGAGAAGTATCCCTACTTCGCGATGCTCGACGCACAGATCGCCTTGCTCCAGCCGCAATACGAGGAGCGCAAGCGCGCCGCCAATTCCCTCGACTTCGACGATCTGCTCGAAAAGACTCTCCGCCTGCTGCAATCGGACGAATCCGTCCGCGCCTTTTACCAGCGCCAGTTCCAGTTCATCCTTGTGGACGAGTATCAGGATACGAACAAGATCCAGGCCGATTTCATCGACGCCCTCGCCGCCGCGCATGACAACGTGATGGTCGTCGGCGACGACGCGCAGTCCATCTACTCCTGGCGCGGCGCGAACTTCCAAAACATCCTCGACTTTCCCAAGCGCTACCCGAAGGCGAAGGTCTATAAGATCGAGACCAACTACCGCAGCGTCCCGCAAATCCTGCAGGTCGCCAATGCCGCGATTGAGGCGAACGTAAACCAGTTCAAAAAGGAGCTGCAATCCGTCCGCCAGGATACCGGCCTCAAGCCCGCGCTGGTCGCCCTCGGCGATTCCACCCAGCAGGCGCAATTCATTGCCCAGCGCATCCTCGAGCTTCGCGACGAGGGGGCCGACCTCCGCGAGATCGCCGTCCTCTACCGCGCGCATTATCACTCGATGGAGTTGCAGATGGAGCTCACGCGCCATGGCATCCCTTTCGCGATCACCAGTGGACTCCGCTTCTTCGAGCAGGCGCATGTGAAGGACGTCGCGGCTTTCATGAAATTCGTCGTCAACCCGCGCGACGAGGTCGCCTTCAAGCGCATGGCCCGGCTGCTCCCCGGTATCGGCGCCCGCTCCGCCGAGCAGCTGTGGAACGAAGTGGACCGCCGCCTCTCCGCGCTGCCACTCCTCGCGCTCGAGCCCGCAGTTCCGGCCACCGCCGGCGCGCCCTCGCCCGCGGGCACCGTTCATTTCAAGGAATTGCTCTTTGACCTCAAGGTGCCGTCAAAAGCGCTCAAAGCCTGGCAGCAACTCGCCTACACCCTCGACGAAATCGCCCCCGCCGGAAAAGTGAACCCGCCCGGCGCCATGCTCGAGTCGATCATCGAGGCGGTCTATGACGACTACCTCAAGGAGAAATTCCCCAACTACGACCAGCGTCGCGAGGACTTGAACGTGCTCGGCAACTATGCCCGCCAGTACGAGAGCGTGCAGGATTTCCTCGACCAGCTTGCCCTCGTCTCCAGCCTGGAAACCAGCAACGAACTCAACGCCGCCGATGACGACGAAATGGTGAATCTCTCCAGCGTCCATCAGGCGAAGGGCCTCGAGTGGAAGGTGGTCTTCGTCATCTGGATGAGCGAAGGCATGTTCCCCAGCTCCCGCTCGCTCGATTCCAGCGAAGGCGTGGAAGAAGAGCGCCGCCTCTTCTACGTCGCCGTCACCCGCGCCCGCGACGAGCTGTATCTGACTTATCCCATCCTCCGCCTCAACGCCGGCTACGGTGAAGCTTTCCAGCGCCCCTCGCGCTTCCTCGGCGAAGTTCCCAAAAACCTGCTCGAAGAGTGGCAGGTGAGCTAGGGATCCGTAAGCTGGAAGTCATCATCGGTTACTTGCGAGAGCTGTTAAATAACGCCGAGACTTAATGCTGAGCTTGAATGCTTCCCATGACCATCCGGTCCGAAAATTCCACTCATCATTTGGTGACCAGTCGGGGCGGGTGACCGCCCCAACTGGCATCTCCACCACTCCGCTTGCGCGGATCATCCAAAGGGGTCAGGGACAGGTTTTGAGAAGAAACCACGAGGTCGCCCGCAGGCTTGTCCCTAGGGGGAAACACGGATCGGACATGCACTTACGCTACTCTGAGAATGGCTGGCGGGGAATAGGGGTAAAATACTCAATTTTCATAGGCGCATTTCCCTCCCGCCGCCCGGGAAATCACCCATGAAATTTTGAACACAATTTATTCACCGCGAAGAACACGAAGGGTACGAAGATTTTTAACCGCGGATTTCGCGGATGGCACGGATGGATCAAGGTCGAATCCATCAAGCCGCGGCAGGCTTCACTTCGTGCGCTTGGTGTTCTTCGTGGTGAAAATTAAAGCCGCTTACTCCGCCGGGACGATTCGCTCGTAAACCTTCTCGTATTCCTCCGCAGCGTGTTCCCACGAGAAATTTGCCAGCATTCCCTGCTGCATGATCTCCCGCCACGTCTCCGGCTGTGCAAAGGTTTTCTTGGCCCGACCGATCGCATCCCACAACGCTTCCGGCGCATAGTCGAAAAAGAGGAAGCCGGTTCCCTGGTGCGTGCTCGGGTCGTAATCCTGGATGATCTGGTGCAGCCCGCCCGTGGCCCGTGCCACCGGGATCGCCCCGTATTTCAGCCCATACATCGCGGTCAGCCCGCAGGGCTCGAAGCGCGAGGGCGCGAGCATCAGGTCCGAGCCCGCATTCACCAGATGCGCGATCCGCTCATCGTAGCCGCGAAAGAAATGGAAACGACCGCGGTGCCGCTTCTCCGCCAGCAGCAGATCGCGCTCAAAGCTGGTCTCGCCCTCACCCATGATGATGAGCCGCACGTCATCCGCCAGCAGGCGGTCCAGCAGGGGCAGGAAAATCGCGAAACCCTTTTGCTCCGCCAGGCGGCCCACCATTGAAAAGACCGGGCCGGTTGGTGCTTTGTCGAGATTCAACTCCTTGAGCAGCGCATTGCGGCAGGTGCGCTTGCCCAGCAGCGAGCTCGCCTTGAACTTGCGGGGCAGATATTTGTCCGTGGCGGGATCCCATTCGCGATCATCCGCGCCGTTGAGAATGCCGGTGAGCTTGTGTGCGTTTTCCCGCAACACCACGTCGAGCCCGCAGCCGCTCTCCGGCGTCTGGATTTCCCGCGCATAATGCCCGCTTACGGTCGTGATCGCATCCGCAAACATGAGGCCGCCCTTGAGGAAATTCAGCGCGCCGTAAAACTCCACGCCCTTCGCCGAGAAATATTCGCCCGGCAGATTCGTGAGTCCGAAGTCGTAGCTCCAGAAACTGCCCTGGTAGGCCAGGTTGTGAATCGTGAGCACCGACTTGAAGGGCAGCCCGCGATCCTTGATGAAGACCGGGATCAGCGCCGTCTGCCAGTCGTGGACGTGGATCACATCCGGCGCCGGCTTGATCCGCCGCGCCAGTTCCACCACCGCCTTCGAGAAATAGATGTAGCGCTCCGCATTGTCCTCGTACGGCTTGCCGTCCGTCCCGTAGATGCCGCGTCGGTCGAAGTATTCGTCCCGCTTCACGAAGAAGAGCTGCACCCCGTTCTCCGCCTGGGCCTGCAGCACCTCGCAATCGAGCCGCTTGCTCCCCACCTGCACGCTCATCGACACGCCCGTGCTCGTCACGTTCAGGCTCGGGTTGTCGCGAATCTCGCGATAAAAGGGCAGCACCACGCTTACCTCGTGGCCGCGCTGTTGCATCTCCGCCGGGAAAGCCTGCAACACGTCTCCCAGCCCGCCGGTGCGGGCGAGCGGAGACATTTCGCTGGCCGCGAAAAGAATCTTCATGCCTCCACCATAAGCATCCCGCCGCGGGGCAGGGGAGGAAAAAGAACGCAAAATTCCCCAAATCCCCGCTTGTCATGTCCCGCCCGCATGGAATCCTTAAACGCGATGAACCGGTTTACCCGCCTGCCGTCCTTTCTAGCCGTTTTCATGCTGGCGCTGGCCGTCCTCGCCGGCCCGGCTTTGAGCCCCGCCCACGCCAGCCTCCCCTTTGCTACCGTCTTCAAGGGCCAGGACCGTTTCGACGAACTCAAGCAGGAGGCGGTGCAAAAGCAATGGGCCGCCCTCCCGCTCGGCGACCGCATCGGCGCGATCGGACGCGCCCTCGTCGGCACCAAATACAAAAACTTCACCCTCGAGATCGACGATCACATCGAGGCGCCCTCCGTCAATTTCTACGGGCTCGATTGCTGGACCTTCTTCGAGACCACGCTTGCCTTCGCCCGCCTGCTCGACCGCCCGCAAAGCGAGTGGACGCCCACGGCCCTGCTCGGCCTGATCGAGCTTGATCGCTACCGCGGCGGCCATTGCGACGGCTACCTTTCCCGCCTGCATTACCTGGAGGACTGGCTCTACGACAACCAGCGCCGCGGCCTCGTGAAAGACCTTACACGCTCCCTCGGCGGTGTTCCTGTCCGCCACTCCGCCGTGGAAATGACCGTCAACTGGCGCAGCTACCGCTACCTCAAAAACAATCCCTCGCTGCGCAAGGGCATCCGCGCCATGGAGGAGCGTGTGAGCGACATGCCGCTCTACCACATCCCCGAGGGCGACGTCCGCTCCATCGAGTCGCAACTCCGCACCGGCGACATCATCTGCATCACCACCCACGATGGACGCCTCATCGGCACCTCCCACGTCGGCCTCGCCTACCGCACCAGCGACGGCGTGCTCCACTTCATGCACGCCTCCGCCCCGTGGAACTACGGCCGCGTTGTCCTCGACAAGCGGCTTTCCGACTACCTCTACGACTTCCGCGACAACGCCGGCATCATGATCGCGCGGCCATTGAAGTAAGCCACAGAGGACACAGAGATCACGGAGAGGGTCCGCAGATTCCGCAGGTTAACGCAGATTTAAAAGAAGGCTTTTTCTTACTCTTTGTCTTGCTCGTGCTCCCGCTCAATTCCATGAGGACACAGCAAGAGAAAGAGTAAAAAGCCAGGCCCGACGCACCTTGTGAAAATCTGCGTTAATCTGCGAAATCTGCGGATAAACCTGATCAGAACAGCGCTGTCGCGGTGAAGGTGAAGAGCGTATCATTCACCACCCCGGTCGTCGTCATCGGCACCTCGGGCAGGCGGTAGTGGAACATCACGCCCGCGCCAAAGGTGTCGCTCACCTTCATGTTGACCCCCAGCGAGAGATTTACTGCGGGCGCATCGCTCAGCATTTCATCCTGCGGTCCCTTTTCGTGCGTGTCGTAGGAGATGCGGAACGTCGTCGTCCACGATTGCGCCGGTTGCAGCGTGAACTGGCTGTAGTAGCTCGTCGAGCGCTCGTGAATATCGTTGAGTTGATAGGTCGTCTGCTGGTCGTCCAGTCCGATCGCCCAGGTGGCCTCCGGCTGGATCGCCCATGAGAGCGAGCCCGAGTTCTTCCATGCCGAGCCATCGGTGGCGGTCGCCGCCAGCGTCTCCTGCGCATCCTGCGAAGTCAGCCCGGAGGACGTATTTAGCGTTAGCGGCACCCACGGCAGCTTTTGGGCAAAGGTCACGCTGCCCGTATCCTGCGTAATCAGCGATTGCGTGTAGGGGGTCGAATCGCCCATCGAGCCGTTGATGCCCAGCTTGCCGTCCTTCCAGATTTGCACCGACGCATCCGCGCCGATTTGCTGGCTGGTCGTGAAGCCGCTCTGGCCGTCATTCACCGTCCGCCCGCCCTGGGCAAAGACATCGAAAGTCACCACCTGCACCGGCTGCCAGCCGAGATTGATCTTGTTCGAAATTCCCAACGTGTCGTACTGCCAGTCCTGCGAGGTCATCAGCATCATCGTGCTGCCCTGGGTGATCCCCGCGCTCACATCGTAGGTGATGCTTACCGTGTCGGTCAGCTTCAGTTGCCAGGCCAGATCGTAGTTCTGGCCAAACATGCTGTTCCGCGTGCCGTTGTCGAAGCTGTCCTGCTGGGTCGGCGTCCCGTTCAGGGTCAGGGAATACACATCGCCCTGCAAAATTGGCTGGTTCACCGCCTCCGCCTTGCGGATCGGAATTTCCTGCTGGTCGATCGTCGCCGAAAGCACCTCCTGCGCCGGGGCGGATTCCCGCGCCAGCAGCCCCAGGCAGATCAAACTACATGTCCAAAGCCCCCGTTTCATCGGTGAAAACAATGCCATAAAGCGCCTCCGACGCAAATCTCCGCTTCCTTATTCGAAATAAGTCGTCCCCCAAATCTTTCTCTTTCACTTGCTCCTGCTCTTGCTCCGAGCCTGCCGCAAGCAAGCTCCGTGGATTGCGATGGTACGACACCGCTTTCTCCCGGCGAGACCTGTCTCGCCGCCCCAAGCCACAGGCCATTCCCAAACTTCCTAAATGCTGGCTCTTAAATGTTCTTTTTAAGAGCCACCGTTGCATTCGTCCCGCCGAAACCGAATGAGTTCGAGAGCACGCAATTTACCTTCGCCGCCCGCGCTTCATTCGCGACCACCGGGAAAGTCCATGCCGGATCGGCTTCGCGGTGGTTGATATTTGGCGGCAGGAATTGGTGCTGGAGGGCGAGGACACTGAAGACGGCTTCGATCGCTCCGGCGGCGCCGAGGGAGTGGCCCATCATGGACTTGGTGGAGCTCACGGGCACGTCGGGGCAGAGTTGCGAGATCGCCAGGCCTTCGGTGGCGTCGTTGAAGACGGTGGCGGTGCCGTGGGCGTTGATGTAATCGACGGCATCCGCAGTGATGCCGGCCGAGGCGAGGGCGCGCTGCATCGCCAGCAACGGGCCGATGCCGGAGGGATTGGGCTGGGTGAGATGGTAGTTGTCGGTGGCGATGCCGTAGCCGATGAGCTCCGCGAGAATAGTCGCGCCGCGGGCGGTGGCGTCGTCCCAATTTTCCAGCGCGATCAGCGCGGCGCCTTCGCCGAGGACGAGGCCGGTGCGGTCCTTGTCGAAGGGGCGGATCTTCTCCGGCGTGGAAGCCTGGAGGCAGTCGAAGCCGCAGAAAACCATCTCGGAAATCGCATCGTAGCCGCCGCTGAGCACGCGCCGCTTTTGCCCGCTGCGGATGAGCGTATAGGCGTGCCCCACGGCGTTGCTGCCCGAGGCGCAGGCATTCGCGATGATCTGCGCGGGCACGGTGAACCCGGCGGCGGTGCATGCATCCACCACCGGCTTTTGCGGCGCGTAGTTCGCCAGCCAGTTCGCCCGGCGACGGTCGTGCTTTTGCGTGGGGAGCGAACGGAAAAACGCCTCGCCGTAGCTCATGCCGCCGCTGGTGGTGCCGATGACCAGCAGCTCGGGGACAAACCCTGGATCAGTCGCCTGCACTTCGCGGGTGGCGGTGATCATCATGTGGCTGGCCGGGTGCAGGCGCTTTTCTTTCGCGGTGGCCAGCGCTTTGAGGGCGGTGGTATCGACCTGTCCGGCCGTTTTGCAACGCGTTTGCGAGACATCAAAGGCCGTCACTGGCGACACGCAGTCGCGTCCGGTTTGCAGTGATTGCAGCGTCTCCGCACAGCCGATGCCCAGCGGGCTGACGATGCCCAGGGCGGTGATTGCGACACGATGTTTCGGGGTGGAAGCCATCGGACAAGACTACGCCGCGACCGCCTTCCGGCAGAGGCACGAAAAATGAGATTGGTTGCTGAGTTCGCCCACAGTGCGCTCAAGCATGCAGGGTGGCATGCAGCGTCGCAAGCAGTTTGGTAATGCTGAAGGGCTTGTGCAGAAACGCCTTCACATTTCCCTGGTGCGTATCCGCGATCGTCTGCTGCCCCGCGTGTCCGCTGATCGCGATGATTTTCACGTCCGGCTCCACCTCGCGAAAGGCCTTGATCAGATCATCCCCAGCGAGTCCCGGCATCATCATGTCGGTCATGATGAGGCTCACCTTGTCCCGGTTTTCCAAGAACACCCGCACCGCTTCCACGCCGTCCTTGGCGGAGATCACCCGGTAGTTGTAGGCCTGCAGGGCGTTCTGGGTGATCTGGATGATGGCGACCTCGTCGTCCACGACCAGGATGCATTCCCCTTTGCCATGTTGCAGCGCGGGAACGGAGCGCCGGCTCCTGGGCTCGTGGGCCATTTTGGCGACCGGCAGGTAGATGCGGAAGGTGGTGCCCTCCCCGGGTTCGCTGTCAAGTTCGAGCACCCCGTTGTGGCTCTTTACAATGCCGTTTACCGTGGACAGGCCGATGCCGGTGCCTTTCCCCGGCTCCTTGGTGGTGAAAAAGGGCTCGAAGACCTTGGCCTGCAGTTCCGGGGGAATGCCGCTCCCGGTATCGGTGACCGTCAATTCGATGAAAGACCCCGACACGGGCGCCGGCTGCATGGGCGTCACCTTTCGTTCCAGCATCACCCGCTCCGCGCGGATGGAGAGCTGGCCCCCCTCGGGCATGGCATCGCGGGCATTCACGCAAAGGTTGAGCAACACCTGATGCAATTGCGTTGAGTCGCCCAGAATCGGGGGCAGGTCTTCATCCACCGTGCTTTCGATGGAAATGGTGCGGGGAATGGTGTCGCTGATGAGTTTTACCACTTCCCTGATCACGTTATGGATCCGCACCGGCAGCATCTCGCCGGTGGCCCCCCGGGTGAAGGAGAGGATCTGGTTCACCATTTCCGAGCCGCGCTTGGCGCTGGTGCGGATGGTTTCCAGCAGGTCGTGGCGCGACATGCCGTCCGGGTCGTCGGTGATGATCTCCGCCGCCATCATGATCGGGGTGAGAATATTATTCAGATCGTGGGCGATGCCGCTGGCCAGTGCGCCCAGGTTTTCCATCCGCTGCGTGCGCAGGAGCCGCAGTTCCATTTCCTTCTTTTCGGTGATGTCGGTGTTGATGATGAGAATGGACTTCGGCAGACCTGCGTCGTCGCGAATCAAGGTCCACCGGCTCTGCACCGTGAGTTTGCCGCCCGAGCGGGTGGTCTGGCGGAGCTCACCCTGCCATTCGCCATCGGAGATCAGCGTCTTCATCGCGGTGAGCGAAACGTTGTTTTGCATCAGCAATTCATTGGCATTCCGGCCGGTGGCCTCCTCCCGGCTCCAGCCGTAGAGCCGTTCCGCGCCTTTGTTCCAGTAGAGTACCATCTGGTCGAGGTCGTTCAGGCAGATGGCGTCGCGAGCCTCGTCGAGCAGGGCGGCCTGCTCGCGAATTTTCTCCTCCGCCACCATGCGGGCCCGGCGTTCCCCGGCCTCCTGCAAGGCCCGGCGCACGGCGGCGATGAGCCGCTCGGGGTGTTGCTTGAGCACGTAATCGGTCGCGCCATTTTTGAGGCTCTCGATTGCCGCGTCCTCGCCCATCGTGCCGGAGAAAAAGATAAAGGGCGCTTCAGTGCGGCGCAGCTTCACCAGTTGCAGCGCCTTCACCCCATTGTAGCCGGGCATCGAATAGTCCGAGATAATGATATCCGGCTGCTGCATCGAGAGCGCTTTCAAGAACTCCTCCTGATTGTCCACCTGCACCAGTTCCATGTGGATGCCGGAACGCGCCAACGTAGTAGCGACCCACTCGCGGTCGAGCGGGTCGTCTTCAAGATGGATCACGAAAACTTTTCGATCTTCCATTACGCCTGTTTTCATTGGGAGGGGAGGGGGGTGGGAAGAGGAGGGATTTCATTAATGAGCGCCCAAAAGACGCCGAGTTGCTTCACCGCATTCACGAACTCCTGAAAATCCACCGGCTTCACTACATAAGCATTCACCCCAAGCTCGTAACATTTCAAGAGATCTTGTTCTTCTCGCGACGAAGTGAGCATCACGACCGGGATCATTTTGAACGCCGGTTCCGACTTGATGGTTTTGAGCACCTCCAGTCCATCGACTTTGGGCATTTTCAAATCCAGCAGCACCACAGCGGGCAGCGTGTTTGGGCGCGAGGCAAAGGCGCCGCGCCGATAGAGGTAATCCAGAGCCTCCGCGCCGTCCCGGGCGACGTCCAGTTCATTCGCCACATGGTTCTCCTGGAGCGCGTTCACCGTCAGTTCCACGTCGAAGTCGCTGTCATCGACGATCAATATTTTCTTGAGGCTGGTCATGTTCGATTGGTTATGAGTTTACCGTTGTTTTCAGAGAGGACTGCCGTATCGGGAAGGGAGAAAAAAAATTCAGCGCCCTCATTGATACGGCCCTCGCCCCAGGTTCGGCCGCCATGGCGCAAGACGATTCGCCGCACGTTCGCCAGCCCGATGCCGGTCCCCTCGAACTCGTCCATCCGGTGTAATCGCTGGAAGACGCCAAAAAGCTTGTTCGCGTAGGCCATGTCGAACCCCACCCCGTTGTCTCGCACGAAAAATACCGTCTCTCCCGCCTCGGCCTGGCTGCCGATTTCGATCACCGCCGGGTTTCGCGGGCGCGTATATTTCACCGCATTGGCGATCAGGTTCAGGAATACCTGGCGCATCAGCGCCAGGTCCGCCTCCAGCACGGGCAGGGGATGAATCTCCCATTGAATGTTCCGGGTCTTGATTTCTTCGTCCATTTCCCGAATCACGTCCTGCACCAGCGTCGAAAAATTCACCCGGGAACGGCGCATTTCCGCGCGCCCCATGCGGGAAAATACCAGCAGGTCGTCAATGAGCGCTCCCATGCGCCGCGCCGAGGTTGCGATGGTATCGAGATAGCGCTTCGCCTTTTCGTCGAGCAGGCCGGCCGTTTGCCTGGTCAGCAAATCGGCAAACCCGCCGATGTGCCGCAGTGGTGCCCGCAGATCGTGCGATACGGAATAGGAGAAGGATTCCAGCTCGTTGTTCGCCGCCCGCAATTGCTGGTTCACCATCCGCACCTCCTGCGAGGTGTGGAAGACCTCCGCCTCCATTTGCTGCATCCGCGTGAGCTCGTTGTCGCCGGCGGCCAGCGACTGATTCCGGTTGATAAATTCGGTCACATCCTCCACGCGATGGATGATGTATTCCACCTTGCGATCCATCCCGAGCACGGGCGAATTGATCGGGCTCCAGTACCGCACCTCAAACTCCCCATTGGGCCGGCGAATGGGATAACGCTGGATCGCCATTGTATCTGACAGGCCGTTTTGCAATACCCGGTTGAGCGACGCCCGCAGGTTCGATTCGCCATCCGCTTCCGCTTCTTGCGGATCGTCCGGGAATACCTCAAAAATCCCGCGGTTCATGATGGCTGCCCGCTCCGTCAGCGTTGCCTTCAGGTAGGCATCGCTGACTGCCACAATCGTGAGATCCGGCTTCAACACCAGATACAGCCCGGGCAGCGACTCAAACAGCGCGCGGAATTGCAAATGCATCTGCTCCAGGCTCTTGCGCTCCGTAATATCCTCGATCGCCAGCAAGACGGCGCTGCTCCCGCTGTCCGGCCGGTAAAACTTGCGACCGTTGATCCGGATCGTCCGCTGGCCCAGCCCCGGGAACTGGCACTTGATCTGCAAATTGTCGAAATGCTCGTTCTTGGTGAGCACCTTGTTCAAGCAATCCCTCAGCGTGGCGTCATTCCATGCCCCGCCTTTCAACTCCAGGAAATTCCGGCCCTCGGTCGTCTCCACCGATTCGCCAAACCCCGTGTAGTATGAATGGTTCGCCCGTTGCACCCGCAGGTTTTCATCCAGGGCGACGAGCGGCTCCCGCACGGTGTTGACAATGCTCTCCGCGTACGACTTTGATTCCTGCAACACCTTCGCTGTGCGTCGCTGCGCCTGGAATTGCCGTTGCAGCATCCACAGGGCAAAAGCCAGCAGCGCCAGCGCCACCCCGCTCCCGATCGTGACCGTTACCACCGTCGTGTGCACCGCCTGCCGCGCCGCATCCGCCCGCTCCTTCAGCAGCGCATCCTCCGTTTCCTCCATCTGCGCGATCCCGTCCCGGATCGAGTCCATCAGCCGCTTGCCTTGCTGCGTCCCCACCACGCTCGCCGCCGCCTGCAACCCCTGCGTATCCCGCAGCTTGATCTGCCCGTCCATGCGCGCCGCCTTTTGTTCGAAGAGGTCCTGCAGATAATCCAGTTGCTGTTGCTGCTCCGGATTATCCGCCGTCAGCTTTTGTAACCCTTCCAGCGACTTGCGTGCCGCTTTGAGGCTCGGGTTGTAGGTCTGGAAAAAAATCGGCTTGCCCGTCAACAAATAGCCTCGCTCCGCCGTCTCTGCATCGACCACCGTCTGCAGCGCATGTTCCAGCTCCAGCCGCACCTCATGGGTGTGATCCACCCACTTCAACGTCTCCGTCATCCGACTCGTCACCCAATAGGCGACAAAAGCCCCCCCGCAAATAAAGGCCCCCAGGAGCAGGCCAATACAAGCGCCAAACAGACCCTTTCTGGAGTACCTCGGTTTCATTTCGCCCGCCCGCTTTAAGGGAGGACGAAATAAAACCCCCATTTCACTCTGTTATCAAGTGTATATTTATGGAAATTATGTTAAAAATCCGCCCTTACGGTTTCGTCACGTATTTCATCTCATAATTGAACAGCTCCCCGTCCTTGAAGAACCGCTTCAATTCAAGCTCCGCGTTCTCCACCGAGTCCGAGGCGTGCACGATGTTCACCATCACATCCACGCCGACATCTCCGCGCACCGTGCCCTTTTCGGCCTTCTTCGAGTCGGTCGGTCCGATGATTGCACGCACCTTTTCCACCGCGTTTTCACCCAGCAGCGCCAGCGCCACCACCGGCGTCGAACTCATAAAGGCATTCAGTTCCGGGAAAAACGGCTTGTCCAGTAGGTGCGCGTAATGCTCCTTGGTCTGCTCGGGGCTGATCGCGAACATTTTGATGCCGCGAATCTGGAATCCGGCCTCTTCAAAGCGCTTCGTTACCTCGCCCACCTTCCGGCCGGAGACACAATCGGGTTTCAAAAGAATCAGGGTAGTTTGCATGAGTGGGCGGGATGCTATTTTCGCGATGCCTGCCTGAAAAGGACTTTTTCGCTTTGGCAAACGCCCCGCTGCGGTCTAACAAGCCCGGATGCACTCGTTTCTTACCTTTGGCACCACGGAAATCTTTGGCCTCGTGGTCTATCCGATGAAAATCGTCGGCTGGCTGGGCGCCGCCATCTTCGGCGCGCGCTTCATCATCCAGTGGCTGGCCTCGGAAAAAGCGAAGAAGAGCGTTATCCCCTTCGGCTTCTGGGAATGCAGCGCCCTAGGCAGCCTCCTGCTCATCATCTACTTCATGTATAAAAAGGAATCCGTCGGCCTGATGCAGACCTTGCTGCCCTTTCCGATCTACCTCCGCAACATCTACTTCCGCTACACGCATAAGACTCCGAAACATCCCGGCAATGAACCGCGCCCGGCAGAGAATAGCGGGGCGGATTCTTAACCCCCTTTTGCCATTCGAAAAATGCGAAATGGCGAAAGAGAAGACCCTTGGCCCGCTTTCGTTTCTTTCGCATGTTTCGCATGGCAGATCTCCTCTTCTTGGTGCCTTGGCGGTTCATCCCCCGCGAGTCATAACTGAAAAAGCCAGTTGGCGCACCCGGTGGGTTGCGCTATTCTTGCCACCCAATTTCAACTGTTTATGACCGCCCGGAAGGAACCACTCATCTATCTCGACAACAACGCCACGACTCCCGTCGATCCCGCCGTCGTTGCCGAAATGATGCCCTACCTCACCGAGTTCTACGGCAATCCTTCCTCCGCCTACGGCTTCGGCTCGCAGGTTGGCAAGGCGGTGGAAAAGGCCCGTGAGCGCGTCGCGAACCTGCTCGGCTGCTCGCCCGGCGAGATCATCTTCACCAGTTGCGGCACCGAGTCGAACAACAGCGCCATCGAAAGCGCCCTGCGTCTCGATCCCGACCGCCAGCACGTCATCACCACCCGCGTCGAGCACAGTGCCATCATCAAGCACGGCGAAGCCCTCGCCAAGCGCGGGGTCGAAGTCACCTGGCTCGACGTCGATGAATCCGGCCAGCTCGACCTCCGGGCCCTCGAAAAAGCCATCCGCCCCGATACCGCCATCGTCTCCACCATGTGGGCGAACAACGAGACCGGGGTTCTTTTCCCCATCCACGAGATCGCGGAAATCTGCAAGGCGAAGAAGACCCTCTTCCATACCGATGCCGTGCAGGCCGTCGGCAAGATCCCAATCCGGCTCTCCGAGTCGCCGATCAATTTCCTCTCTGTTTCCGGCCACAAGCTGCATTGTCCCAAGGGCGTCGGCGTCCTCTACGTCAGCCGCCGCACCAAGTTCACGCCCTACCTCATTGGTGGCGGCCAGGAGCACGGCAAACGCGCCGGCACCGAGAATGTGGCGTCCATCGTTGCCCTCGGCAAAGCCTGCGAACTCGCCGGTGAATTCATGGAACTCGAGAACCAGGAGGTCAAAGCCCTCCGCGACGAGTTTGAAGCCGGCGTTCTCGAGAAAATCCCCGACGTCCTCATCAACGGAGACCGCGATCACCGTCTGCCGAACACCACCAGCCTCGCGTTCGAGGGGATCGAGAGCGAGGCCGTGCTCATGCTTCTCGACCAGGCGCACATCTGTTGTTCTGCTGGTTCGGCCTGTACCACCGGCTCGCTGCACCCCTCCCACGTCCTCAAGGGCATGGGCTTCTCCACCGACCGCGCCCGCAGCTCCCTGCGCTTCTCTTTCAGTCGTTTTAACAACCGTCTGGACGTCGAGCGCGCCCTCCACGTCCTCCCCGAGGTCATCAACAAACTTCGTCGCCTGGGGGCGGCTGTATAGGTCTGATGGGACTTATCCGCCCTGTTTTCTTCGCCCGCTGCGCCTCCATGCCTCTGCGGCTCATCCCCGCCTCCGATTTGCCACAAATTTCCAGTAGCCAAGCCCCTTGCGAGCCGGTAGAACGTCCCTTTACATGGCTACCAAGCAAACTGTAGTTGTCACCGGCGGCGCCGGATTTCTCGGATCACACCTCACCGACCGCCTGCTCGCGGAAGGGTTCCGGGTCATCGGCATTGACAACTTCATTACTGGATCCACGGCGAATATCGAGCACCTCGCCGGGAACGATGACTACAAGTTCATCAAGCACGACGTTTCAAACTACATTTACCTGCCCGGCCCGGTGGACTACGTATTCCACTTCGCCTCGCCGGCCAGCCCGATCGACTACCTCGAGCATCCCATCCCCACGCTCAAGGTCGGCTCCCTCGGCACCCACAATGCCCTCGGTCTGGCCAAGGACAAGAAGGCCACCTTCCTTCTCGCCAGCACCAGCGAATGCTACGGCGACCCGCTCGTCCACCCGCAGAAGGAAGACTACTGGGGCAACGTGAACCCGATCGGGCCCCGGGGCGTTTATGACGAGGCCAAGCGCTTCGCCGAGGCCATGACCATGGCCTACCATCGCTACCACGGGGTCGATACCAAGATCGTCCGCATCTTCAACACCTACGGGCCCCGCATGCGCCTCCGCGACGGTCGAGTCGTCCCTGCCTTCATCGGCCAGGCGCTCACCAACACCCCGCTTACCATCTTCGGCGACGGTTCGCAGACGCGCTCCTTCTGCTATTGCTCGGATTTGATCGACGGGATTTTCAAGCTTTCGCAGTCCGATTTCCATGAGCCCGTGAACATCGGCAATCCCCGCGAAATGACCATCAAGCAGTTCGCCGAGGAGATTCTCCGCATCACTGGCGCAAATTGCGGCATCGACTATCGTCCTCTCCCTGTGGATGATCCAAAAGTCCGCCAGCCCGATATTACCCGGGCAAAAAACATCTTAAAGTGGGAGCCCAAGGTTGAGTTCGACCAGGGAATCCGCACGACGATCGAATATTTTCGCGGGAAGATTTAATAATTCCTGTTTTTTTTGATTGCAGGGGCCACCCAGCCCCTGCATTTTGGCCCACACTGTAGTTCCACATGTATTCCCCTATGAAAACTTTCGCAGCACTTTGCCTTGCCGTTGCCGCTTTTGCGTCCAGCGGGTTCGCCCAGCTTCCCGTCGCCGGTGGTCCTGTGGGGCCCGGCTCGGTGAAAATTACCAAGGTGGGGCCGTCGGTTCAAAACACGCCGGAGTTTCAAATCACCGGGGGTGCCGTGAAGCGTTACACGCTCGGCAAGTGGCTGGAAATCGAGGTCGCCTTCGATAGCAAGCCGGAGATGATCGACGAGCTCACCTTCCAATACGTGGTGGGCATCGCCGGCAAGCTGCTCGATGGCGAAGTGACGGTCATCAACGTCCCGAAGGGTCGTGATCACTACTCGGTGATGTATGTCTCTCCGCGCACCCTCCTCTCGCTTACCAATGGTCTTCCGCTCACAGGGGCTGATGTGCAGAATGTGTGGGTTACGGTAACCCATCAAGGGCAGGTGCTGGATCGCATGGCGGTTAAAAACGTCGCCATCCCCAGTCTCCCGCACCTCACGGGAATGGTTCTCAATAAAAACCAGACGCCTTTCGCTCCGCTCTACTGGGATCGCTACGAGGCCATCAAACCCGATACCCACTAAGGCGACGTGCTGAAGTTCACCCCTCCCCAAGAACAGAATCCCCCCGGCCTCCATCTTCCAGGGAAGTCTCTCACCTTCGTGTCCATGCACTTTTATGCAACGGACTTGAAGAACGCCGTTCCATCCAAGGGATTAATGAAACGCTGATTCTACATGGCTGCTCCAAATCGTATTTTCGCTCTCAATATCGGCATGCAGACCGTCGGTCTCGCCGAGTTCACCACCACCGCCCAGGGCGGCCTTGTCCTCAAGGCGTTCAAGCTTACTGAGCTCATTGCCGATCCCGCGGCGGATGCCACCCGCCTGGCGCAAACCAAGATCACCATCGCCGAGATGATGGCCTCCATGGGCATCAAGACTGGCAAGGTGAACTACACTATCGCCGCCCAGTCGGTTTTCACCCGCTTCGTGAAGCTGCCTGCCGTGGCGCCCGACAAGGTGGATGAAATCATTCAATTCGAGGCCCAGCAGAACGTGCCGTTCCCGATCGATGAAGTGGTCTGGGATTATCAGCTCGTGGGTGACCCGGCCAGTTCGCAGATTGAGGTGGTGCTCGTCGCCATCAAGGCCGATTCGCTGGATGAAATCAACGGCTCGGTCGAAGATGCAGGCTTGCAGACTGGCGTGGTCGATGTGGCGCCGATGGCGCTCTACAACGCCTTCCGTTACAACTACGGCGAGCCTTCCGAATGCGTCCTCTTGATTGATATCGGCGCCCGCACGACCAATCTGGTTTTCATCGAGCCCGGCAAGATCTTCAGCCGCAGCATTCCGCATGGCGGCTCCTCCATTTCCGGCGCGCTGGCCAAGGATTTCAATGAACCCTTCGGTGCCTCTGAAGAGCGCAAGAAGACCCAGGGCTTTGTCAGCCTCGGCACCACTTACGAAGAGCCCGCCGATCCCGATGTGGCGCGCGCCGCGAAGATCATTCGCAATAGCATGACGCGACTCCACTCGGAAATCACGCGCTCCATCAGCTTCTACCGTTCCCAGCAGCAGGGCTCGCAGCCGAAGAAGATTTACCTCAGCGGTGGCGGCAGCAGCATGCCGTACATGCAGGAGTTCTTCCACGAGAAGCTCCATGCGCCGATCGAGTTCCTCAACCCGCTGCAAAACGTTACGGTGGGACCGGGTGTCAACGTGAGCGACGTCTCCTCCAGTGCACATGTGCTGGGCGAGCTGGTCGGTGTCGCGCTGCGGTCCGCGACCTCCTGTCCGATGGAGCTCAATCTCCAACCGGCCAAGGTGGCCAAGGCGGCGGCGCTCGCCCGCAAGCGTCCGTATATTGTGATGGCCGGGGTTTGCGCGCTGCTTTGCCTCGCGGGCTGGTGGCTCTACTTCCTGCGCGCCTCCACCATCGAGAATCAGGTGCTCAACGACAAGTTGAACGGCCGGGTCACCGCCCTGCAAAGCCTGGACAACCGTTTCAAGGCCGTGGATGGCGAGGTTAAGGCGGCCACCGATCTGGCCAGCCCGATCACGGATGCCATTTCTGACCGCAGCTTCTTTGTCAGAATCATTGATGATTTGAATTCCCGGCTGCCGGATCACTACATCTGGATTACCAGCTTCGAGCTCGGTTCTCTCTCTGACGACGGTACTTTCACTCCGATTGGCGAGGATCTTTCTGCCAAGGGCCCAGCCCCGGTAGTGGCTGCCACCCCGAATCCCGACCAGCCTCCGGTTCCCGGCGAGCAGGTGCCTCCCAAGCCAAAACCTGCCTTGCGATTGCAGGGGTTGTACTTGGATAACCCCAAGGAGGAGGGGGTCATCGACGACTTCCTTAACAACCTCGCGCAGTCGCCTTATTTCCAGATCGGCTCCGATGATCGCCAGAAGATCAACCCTGTTCGCTCCACCAGCAACAAGACCGACTGGGCTTATAGCTATGAATTTTTGCTCCCTCTCAAGAAAGGAATGAACTCCAAATGAACTGGATTAAAGAAAACAAATTCCTGACTGCCTTTATTGCCGTGATGGTGATTGGCGTGGGGGTATTGGGTTATCTCCTCTATTCCGCCAGCGATCAGTTCGATCAGGTTTCCAGCACCTACACCAGCCAGGTCGCCCAGCTCAATCAGCTGCAGTCACTCACTCCTTCCCGCACTGAGGACAACCTCGTCAAGCTCAAGCAGCAGAAGGACGATTATGTGAAGCAGATCGCCGGCTTGCAGGACAAGGTAGCCACCATGCAGTTCCCGGTGGAAGACCTGACGCCCTCCAGCTTTCAGAGCGCATTGAAGGATGCTGTGAACGACACCGAGGCCAAGGCCAGCGCCGCCAACGTCAAGCTGCCGGATGGTTTCTATCTCGGCTTTCAGGACTACCAGAGCGTTCCGCCTCGCAATGAGGCGGCTTCCGCACTTGGCCAGCAGTTGAAGGCGATCAAGCTCGTGGTGGATACGCTCCTAACTTCCCGTATCAGCGAGATTACCGCCATCAACCGCGATCCGCTCCCTCAGGAAAGCAAGGCCCAGCCCGCGGATGCGAATGCGACCCGCCCGCCGGTTCCGGCTGCGGCCCAGTCGGATGAAAGCAAGCTCCTCACCAAGGAAACCTTCCAGATCGCTTTCAATGCCGATCAGGCGAAGTTCCAGCAGGCGCTCAATGCCATCAGCGCCAATGATGAGCAGTTCATCATCGTTCGCAACCTGCGCCTGCATAACGATCAGATCAAAGGGCCGTCCCGCACCAAGCCCGCCGCCGCGGCAGCCGCTCCCGCCCCGGGCGCGCTGGATGCCAGTGGCCAGCCGGTTGCCGACGATGCCACTAAAAACGACTGGCTCCAGCCGATCGTTGGCCGCGAAAAGGTCAATGTCACCCTCTCGCTTGAAATTGTTGATTTTGCCAAGTCTGCCGCCAAGACGGCAGCTAAATAACCCGCCATGGACTGGATTAAAAATAATCTCGAAAAATGTGCGCTCGGCCTCCTCGCCGCCGCTCTCCTCGCCACCTCGGTCCTGTTGATTCTGAAGGCCCGTTCGTTCCAAGACGTCTTCGCTGATCTTTCCGCGCCCGTCCCGCAGAACAATAACATCAAGTCGCTCGACTCCACGACCGTCGGCGTCAGTCTCACCGACCTTGCGAAAAAGCCGGCCTGGCAGAAATCTGGCAGTTCCCTCTTCGTTTCGCAGCTTTACATCCTCAAGGATGGGAAGCTTATCCAGCCCGATACTGATAACGGTGTGCCTGTGCATCCTCCGGTGCCCAACAGCTGGTTCAAGGAGCATGATCTGGACGTGCTCTCCGCCACGGTGCTCACCGATGACCCTGATGGTGACGGTTTTACCAACCTCGACGAATACGAGGGCAAGACGGATCCGCAGGACAAGAACTCGCATCCGCCCTACTGGAGCAAGCTGCGTCTCGAGCGCTTCATCCAGAAGCCCTTCCGCGTGATTCTCAAGGCGTATGACGGCGATCCGAAGCAGCCCGATTCGCTCACCTTCCAGATCAACACGGTGGATCTCCGCCAGCCCACCCTCTTCCTCAAGCTCAACGACATGGTGCCCAACACCAAGTTCAAGATCATCAGCTTCGAGGCCAAAACCTCTGACAACAGCAGCACCGGGGCCACCGACGACGTTTCTGAGCTCACGCTCCAGAATACCGAAACCGGCGAGAAGGTGGTGTTGATCCTGAACAAGACCATTGATTCACCAGACTCTTATGCCGTGTTTAAATATCTGTGGAACGGCAAGGAGTTCGCCGTGAAGAAAAACAAGACCTTCGCGATCGATCCGGAAACCAACATTCAATATAAAGTGATTGACATCACGAGCACTGAAGCCACTATCCAAGACCCATCTGGAAAACCAATCAAAGTTCCTGCTCTGGAGAAGTAAATTCCATGGCTGATGGCTTCGCTGGGTAAAAAAGCGAAACCGTCAGCCACCTGTGTTTATTAAGGGCAGAAATTTAAAACCCAAACCACCGCATAACATGATCAAACCCCCTCTTGCCACCCTCTGTGTGCTAGCAGGTCTTATTACCACCCTTCCTTCGTCTTACGCTGGCAATGGACCCGGCAACAATTCCGGTGACGTCGCCGCACTGGCCGACCGGGAAGTGGCCAGACGCCAGGCGAAAATCCAGACTGCTGAAGAGCAGATTGCGGAAGGCAAGAAGGCCATGGCCGACAAGGACTACGAAGCAGCCGTGCCTTACTTCAAGACCGCGGTGGACAATCTTCCCGATGCTCCCGAGACGCACCGGCTCCGCGACGAAGCGCTCGATCTCTTCTGCAAATCCAGCGTCGAGCTGGCCAAGCAGCGCATCACTGAAGGCCGCTACCAGGATTCCGAGAACCTCTGCAAGATGGTTCTCCAGGACAACTACAACCCGAAGTATGGCCCCGCGCTCACGCTGATGCGCCGCCTCGAAGACCCGGATTACTTCAACAAGACGGTCACCCCCGGCTTTGTTGAGAAGGTCGAAGAGGTCAAGAAGCTCATGGTCGAAGCCAAAGGCTACGAGGATACCGGTCGCTTCGATCAGGCGATCAATTCCTACGAGAAAGTGCTCAACCTCGATCCTTACAACATTGCCGCGCGCAAGGGTGAGGAAGACGTGGTGAAGCGCAAAAACGACTTCTCCGTCGAGGACTACAATCACACCCGCGCCCAGTTGCTCTACGAAGTGCAGAAGAATTGGGGCCTGCCGGTACGTAAGTTCAACCTTTCGGATAACGGCGTTATTCAGCAGACTCACGAATTGCCCAGCGGCACCGAATCCATCACCAACAAGCTGAACAGCATCATCATTCCGAAGGTGGAGTTCCGCGATGCGACGGTTCGCGAGGCGGTTGATTACCTCCAACAGAAGAGCGTTCAGCTCGACAAGGACACCCCGAAGACGGGCGTCAACATCGTGCTGAATATTGACAACAGCGGTGGTGGCGGCGGTGCTTCCGCGGCCCCGGCTCCCGGCGGCGGCGGCAACGAACCGCTGATCCCCGGTCTTGATTCCGGCACGGCTCCTGCGGCTGGTGCGGCTCCTGCCGCAGCACCGGCGGGCAATCCCGGTGATGCCCACATCACCCTCTCGCTCACCAACGTTCCGCTCAAGGTCGCCCTCGACTACGTGGCGCAGCAGGCCAATCTCCATACCAAGATTGAGCCCTATGCCGTTTCCATCGTTCCGATCACCGTTTCGGTGGACGAGATGTTCACCAAGGAATACAAGGTTTCTCCAGGCTTCCTCTCGGCTGCCCCTTCGGGTGGTGCTGATTCGATGGCTGCTCCTGCCTCCGGCGGTGGTGGCTTCGGCAGTTCCACGGCCTCGACCGGCACGGATGCCGCGGGAACTGGCCAGCAGCTCTCCGGCCGCAAGGCCGCCCGCGATGTTCTCGAAAGCAGCGGCGTGACCTTCCCTCCGGGGGCCTCGGCCAATTACATCCCAAGCAGCAGCCGTCTCGTCGTTCACAATACGCAGTCCAACCTCGACCTCATCGACACGATCATCGAGGCGATGAATACGGAAGGACCGAAGCAGGTTGAGATCGAATCCAAGTTCGTCGAAATCACGCAGAACAACCTCAAGGAACTGAGCTTTGACTGGATTCTCGGTCAGTTCAACATCCCGGGTTCGTCGAGTCTCTTCGGCGCTGGCGGCACCACCGGCATCGGAAGTGCGCTCTCCGCTTCGGATTTCGCGCTGCCCTTCGCCACCAGCGGTTCCCGCGCCATGTCGGAAGTCACTTCCGGCCTCCGCAGCGGCAACAACGCCATCAGCTCCAATGCGATTGACTCGTTGCTCTTCCCGACCACGGGTGCGACGGACAAGGCCCCGGCCATCTTCAGCATCGGCGGCATCTTCACCGATCCGCAGTTTCAGGTCGCCATCCGCGCCCTCAACCAGGCGAAGGGTGTTGACCTCCTTTCCGCTCCCCGCGTGACCACCAAGAGCGGTCAGCGTGCGGTGATCGAGATCATCCGCGAATTCCGTTACCCGACCGAATTCACGCCTCCGCAAATCCCGCAGAACGTGGGCGGCGGCAGTTCGTCGAACACGGCTGGCAGCAGCAACAGCATCCAGATCTATCCGATCACTCCGACCACCCCGACTTCGTTTGAAACCCGCAACACCGGTGTGACGCTCGAAGTGGAACCTACGGTGGGCCCCGATGGCCAGACGATTGACCTGAACCTCGTTCCGCAGGTGGTTGAGTTCGAAGGCTTCATCAACTACGGCAGCCCGATCAACACGATCAACCCGGCCGCGCTCAGCATCACCGGCAGCCTCACCGGCCAGAGTGCGCAGATCACCCTCACGGACAACGTGATCAACCAGCCGATCTTCAGCACCCGCAAAGTGACCACCAGCGTCAGCATCTGGGACGGCCAGACTGTGGTGCTCGGCGGCCTCATGCGTGAGGACGTCCAGAAGGTCAACGACAAGGTGCCCGGCTTGGGCGATCTCCCGCTCGTGGGCCGTCTGTTCCGCTCACAGGTGGAGCAGCACATCAAGCGTAACCTCGTCATCTTCGTCACCGCCCGCCTGCTGAACCCGGCTGGCGAGCCGATCCAGGCCAGCGAGGAGAAGGATGAGGTCGTGCAGCCGCTGCCGCTGCCGGAAGACCTGGCCGCCCCGGCTCAGCCCGAGGCTCCGCTCTACTCGAAGTAATCGTGCCCGTTCTGGGAATCACTGGAGGAATTGCCACCGGCAAGTCCACGCTCACCAAGGCAATCCTCCAGCGTTTACCCGCGGAATTTTTCGACGCTGATCAGTGCGCCAGAGCACTGACAGCGTCGAATTCGTTTGTGCGGGAACGTATTCAGGAAGTCTTCGGACCCGATATCTACGATTCCACCCGACAGCTTCGGCGGGACCGGCTCCGGGAAGTCGTCTTTTCCAGTGAGGAGCGCCGCCGGGAACTGGAGGCCATTCTCCACCCGCTCATCCGGGTCGAATGGATGGCGCTGGCGGAGAAGTTCCGTTCGGAAAAACGCTGGTTGCTGGTGGATATCCCGCTGCTGTTTGAAACCGCCGTGCAAGACCATTTCGACTGGATTGTCGTCGTCGCCTGCTCCCCACAAATCCAGTCTGAACGATTGAAGGCCAAGCGCGGTCTTGACGAAGAGACGGCAAAACGGATGATGGCCGCGCAACTTGACATCAAGGAAAAGATCGCGCATGCCAGTCAGGTAATATGGAATGATGCTGGCACTGCCGCGCTTGATGCGCAGGTCGATGCGCTCGTGCGCTTCCTATTGCAACGATTTCCGTAAAAAGACCATTTTCAGATAACATGGAGCAACCAATCCAAGATGCGCTGCCGCAGGAGCAGGCACCCGCCACCCCGCCGCCGGAACCTCCACCGTTGCCGGCCCAGGTGAGCGTCCACGATCTTCACCGCATGCCGATGGCCGGTCTGCTGCAACTCGCCGCTGATTACCAGCAGCGCGTGAATCCCGAGCGCACCCGCCACCACCTCATTTTCGATCTCTTGAGGTTTTTTGCCCAGCGGGGAGTCGCCGTGCGTGGTGAGGGCATTCTCGAACTCAACGAAAGCAACCAGGCTTTCGTCCGCTGGAAGGAATACAGCTTCAAACCCTTCCCGGAAGACCCGCAGATTCCCAACGCCTTGCTGCAGAAAATGCCGCTGCGTCCCGGCCATCTGCTCGAAGTGGCCATTCGCGCCCCCCAGGGGAACGAGCGCAACCTGATGGTCGCGGAAATTCTCACCATCGAAGGGCGGCCGGCCGGTGGCTACGTCGAGCCGAAGCATTTCGACAATCTTACTGCGATGTTCCCCAACGAGCGGATCATCTTGGAAAACCCGGTCACCAAGTCGCTGACCGCCCGGGCGGTGGATCTCATCACTCCCCTCGGCCGCGGCCAGCGCGCGCTTATTGTCGCGCCCCCGCGCACCGGCAAGACCGTTCTCTTGAAGGATATCGCCCGCGCCATCCGCGCCAGCTCTCCTGAGAGCCACGTCATCCTCCTGCTGATCGACGAGCGCCCCGAGGAAGTGACCGATTTCCGCCGCAGCGTGGATGCGGATGTCTTCAGCTCCACCTTCGACGAACCCTCCGCCCGCCACAGCCAGGTCGCCGAACTGGTTGCCGAACGCGCCAAGCGTCTCGTGGAGGGGGGCAAACACGTGATCATCCTCCTCGATTCCATTACCCGCCTTGCCCGCGGCTACAATGCTGGCCAGCCTGTCAAAGGCCGGACGATGTCCGGCGGCGTCGAGTCCAAGGCGCTCCTGAAGCCCAAAAAGTTCTTCGGCTCCGCCCGCAACGTCGAAGAAGGCGGCAGCCTCACCATCGTGGCCACCGCACTTATCGAGACCGAGAGCCGCATGGACGAGGTGATTTTCGAAGAGTTCAAGGGTACCGGCAACATGGAGCTGCACCTGGACCGTTCGATCGCCGAGAGCCGGATTTTTCCGGCCATTCATATCCTCAATTCCGGCACCCGCCGCGAGGAACTGCTTTACCATCCCTTCGAGCTGGAACGGGTCAATATCCTGCGCCGCCAGCTTGCCGAGCTTCCGGCGATTGAGGCGATGGAAGTGTTGTATTCAAATCTAAAAGCCACGCAGAGTAACGCGGAACTCCTGCTGGCGGGACTTCGCGACTTTTGATTACTGATTCTTCAACCCTTGACGCGTTTTTGCCGCACCTCGTCGGCCAGGAACGAATTGCCCTCGATACGGAGGCGGACAGCCTGCATTGCTATTTCGTGAAGCTTTGCCTCATCCAGATTTCCGTCCCGGGGCACGATGTGTTGATCGACCCGCTGGCCGGTTTTTCGCTGGTACCGCTTTTCGACAAGCTGCGGGAGCACTCCATCGTGATTCATGGGGCGGACTACGATCTGCGGCTGCTTCGGCGCTCGGGATACCAGGATGCGGTCTTTGTTTTCGATACGATGATTGCCGCGCGGCTCACCGGTCATCTGGAATTCAGCCTGGCGGCCCTGCTGCTCCGGTATTATAACGTCACCCTGGCCAAGGCGTCTCAAAAGGCGAACTGGGCGCGCCGCCCGCTCCCGCCGCAAATGATCGAGTACGCGGAAAACGACACCCGCAACCTGCTTGGGCTGGCTTCGATTCTGGAGACGCAGCTGCACGAGCTGGGGCGCTGGGAATGGTTCACCCAATCCTGCGCCCGCGTGGTGGAGGCGACCCGCCAGGTGAAGGCGCGCGACGTGGAAAATGCCTGGCGCATTTCCGGCAGCAACGATTTCCGCGGGCGCGACGCCGCGATCCTGCGTGCACTCTGGCAATGGCGCGACGAGGAGTCGCGTGCGGTGGACCGTCCGGTCTTCCATATTCTGAGCAACGACGAATTAATTGCCAGCGCCCGGATTGTAGCCCAGCACGGCACACATCGGCCCGAGCGTCTGCAAGGCGGGCGGTTGCGCCGTTTCCAGGATGCCGCTGCCGCCGCCGTCGGTTTGCCGGAATCCGAGTGGCCGAAGTTTGTGCACAAGCCGCGCCTGCGCGCCACGCCGGAGCAGGAGCAGCGCTTCCGCGATTTACGCAAGCATCGCGACGAGGTGGCGACCGGGTTGAAGCTCGATCCCTCGCTGATTGCGCCGAAGGCGGCGCTGGAGGCGCTGGCCAATGATGCACCCGAGGCGGTGGCCAGTCTGCTGCCATGGCAGCGTGGGCTGCTGGGCGTGTAATAAATCTTTATGCAACCCGGGGGCGTGAGAAGGGTTTTTCTTAAAAAGCCCGAAAGGAACTGCCATGAAACTGCGCCTCTTGATGATCCCCCTTGCCCTTGCCCTCTTGTTGCAGGGGCCTTGTCGGGCTGCGGCTCCGAAATCGGTCAACGAACTCCAGACGATCAACGCGGCCAATCGCATGCTGGGAGGGATTGAGCAGCTTTCCGAGGCGGACCAGCAAAAACTCCGGCAGGCCAGGGACAAGGCGCTATTCAGTCCCGAGTTGCAGGCAGCTTTGGTCGATCAGCGCGATACGAACAAGGACTTCCAGGAAGTGCTCCAAACGGCGCTGCTCACTGCCGATCCCAAGATTGAGCCCATTCTTTCCAAGGTAAATCGAACCGGGCGCGGCTTGCTGCAGTTGAACGGTCAGTTGATGCGCAATGGCGGGGGCAAGGGGCCGCTGAGCGATCTTTCCGATTCGGATCGGCAGGAGGTGGTGTCCGCCTTCATGCAAGCCCGGCGACAGCCGACGGTGGAGGATGCCCACCAGCGCATGATTACGGCGAATGAGAATGTGATCAAGACGCTGCATGCGGTGATGATTAAAACAGATCCCACGCTGGCCCCGCTGGTCCAGCAATTGGGCGGGGGATCGTCGCGACAACCGGGTGGTCATTTCCACAAACGGCAGAATTTTGCGCAGGGTGCGTTCGACGGAACTCCCTCTCCTTCGCCGACGGCGACGGGATTACAGTAGGATTTGCCACGAAAACACGAGGAGCACGAAAGGGGAGGCCGGTGTGAATGGCAGATGGGTTCGCCTGCGACCTGGACGGGAGTCTCGACGGCGCTGGCACTTCGCACAACATGACGCGTGGACTGGGAGACAATTACTCTGAAAACAAAACGAGACCGCTGGTGCGGCCTCGTTCAAGAGTTGGATGAATCCCAGAGGGAGACAGGCGGTCGGGAACTGGTGGACTAGGAGCCAGAACCGAAGGCGGCGCCGGTCGCATTGCGCGGGGAGTAGTCGAGGATCTTGTTGTGGTAGATTTCCCGGTTCACCTGTTTCTCACGCTTGGTCCAGGGGCCGTTCGGCTTTCCGGGTTTGTAGAGATCGCGACGGTTGGCGAGCGTGGTGCAGGACGAGAAGGTGGCCGCGCAAAAAGCGGCAAGGACAACAAGGGAGAACGCAGATTTCACGGTTAAGATGGGAGCAGATTCACCTAAAACTGTCAACGAATGAGCCGGGAAAAATTTACAAAAAGGGAAGGCGATGGGATTGGAGAAATTGCACCACGAAGCATGCGAAGGCGGGGGAAATCTTAACCGCGGATGACGCGAGTGGGCACGGATGAGGAACGCAAAAGAGCGTGGCCACCGGCTCCCGTTGCAAGGTGGTTTTTCAAAGAGGGATTGAGTGTTAAAAGCTTGCTATCACCCCCTGACTTGTGGGCATAGTGTGCGAACCCATCCAAACTTATGCTCGACGGATTCAAGAAATTCATTTTACGCGGCAATGTGGTTGATCTCGCGGTTGGTGTCATTATTGGCGCGGCCTTTGGGGCCGTAGTCGCGTCTTTGACGAAGGATGTTTTGACCCCCCTTATCGGTCTGGTGGTTGGCGCGCACGACTTCAGTGCAGTTAAGGTCGGTCCCGTGCTGATTGGCAGTTTCATCAATGCCGTAGTGAGCTTCTTTCTTCAAGCGGCGGCGGTGTATTTTGGCATCGTGCTTCCTCTGAACCGGTTGATGGCGATGATGGCCAAGAAACAGGAGGCTCCACCACCCGCCCCTCCGACCGCCGAGCAAGTCCTGCTGACCGAGATTCGCGACCTGTTGAAGGCGAAATAGGCAGCGAATGCGGGCAAAATCGTCCGCAGCTTCATCAAATTTGCGAAAAGCCGCAGGCCATGGTCTGCGGCTTTTTTGTCTTTCTTGTTTTTTTAGTAATTATAAGGGTGAGGGTTCAGAGAGAGGGGTGTTTTTTCGACGGAAGATTGGTTCCAAATTCGCGATTCTGCGAATAGTGGGCATCCGATTTGCTTTTAAAGAGGCAGCCTTTCCACGCCATGCAACCACTGGAAAGGCACGAGTTGTATGCCGAAATTAACCATTAAACTTCCCGGTGTAGGTGAAATTGCCCATGACTTGGTGGGCAATTTGATTTCCGTCGGTCGATTCCAGGGAAACACCATCCAGATCAAGGATGCCTCGGTCTCAGGGCAGCATGCGCAGCTTCAAGTCATTCCTAATGGCTTCCGGATCAAGGACTTGGAATCCACCAACAAAACTTTCGTCAATGGCGTGGCGGTCAAGGAACTGGAGATTCGCGGATCCGCCCAGGTGCGTTTTGGCACGGTGGACTGCTATCTGGAGGCGGAAGGGCAACCCCAGCCTCAACCTGCAGCAACTTCCGCGGCTCCGGCGCAAAATGCCGATGCCACGCGGCAGCAGATCGAATCGCTATTGATGGCGCGGGATGCGCTGCACAGCCACAATCAGGAGCTCATCAAACAACGCGACGCGGCCAAGGAGTCCGCTGATGTGCTCAACGACAAAGTTTCCCAACTCGAGACCGATCTGAAGAAGGCGCTCGAAATTCCCGGTCAGGCCGATCTGGAAAAGAAAATTTCCGAAGCCACTGTCCAGCTCGAAGCGCTGAAAAAAGAACGGGACACGGCGAAGCAGGATGCCGAGGCCCGCAACCTCCTGCTGGCGGAGACGAAGAAGAAGCTCGAGGATCTGGAAAAGCAGCAGGCTGAGCAGGAAGGCACCGGCGGCGAAGCCCAGGCCCGACTGGCGGAAGTGGAGGGACGGCTCAAGGAATTGAATGCCGAGCGCGACGCGTTGCAGAAAAAGCACGACGCCCTCGAAAAGCAATTTGCCTCCCAAAAGGCCGAGCAGGAAAGCACCGCCGGAGCCGCCGCCAAAGGCGCGCAGGAACTCGAGGAATTGCGCCAGCGGATTGAAGCGCTTTCCGACCAGGAAACCGCGGCACGGCAGCACAGCAGCGAATTGAGTGCGCAACTCGAACGCGCGCGGACGCAGGTGGAAGAATTTCAGAAAAAGCAGGAGGCGGCGGCGAAATCCGCCAGCGAGCTGCAGCAAAAGCTTTCCGAGTCCGAAAAGCGCATCGAGTCGTTGCAACTGGAGCAGGCTTCCGCCAAGAACGATGACAAGGCGTCCAGCGCCCGGATCGAAGAATTGCGCAAGAGCCTGGAAACCCTGCGCGACGAGCGCGACAAGGCGATCAAGGCCGGTGAAGACCTGACCCGGCTGCTCACCGACAAGCAGGGGGAAAACGCCGATCTGCGTGCCCGCGAGGCGACGGCCCAAGATGCCCATCGCTTTGCCCTCGAGCAGGTGGAAACCGCCCGCGAGCAGGCACACCGGATGGAAGCCGAGGCCGGCGAGGCCCGCAAGGCGACCACCGAGGCAGCGAAAAAAGTGGCGGCCATCGAGGCCGAGCTTTCCACCGCCCGCGCGACGATGGAAAAGCTGGAGGCCGGAGCGAAGGCTTCGGAAGAAGCCCGCACGGCCCTCCTGGCGGAAAAAGAACAGGCCGTCAAAGCCCTTGAGGAAACCGCCGCCCAACTGCGCGCCGCGCAGGCCGGTCTCGATGCCTTCCAGGGTGAACGCGCCGCTTTCGAGGAACAGAAAGCCCAACTTTCCAAACAATGCGATGCGCTGGCCGGTGAATTGAAAGCGCTTACCGCCGAGCGCGACGACTGGCAGCAGAAGCATCTCAATGCGGAGACGGAAGCCGCCCGGTTGCAAGCCGAGTTGACCGTGGTGCGGGAGGAGTCCGGGACCACCCAGCAAGAGCTGGAGGCGAAATTGGGCGAGGCGCGGGAGCAGTTGCAGGCCGCCACGCAGGCGCACACGGCCGCGCAGGAATCGCTGTCCCAGCAGTTGCAACAACTGACGGCGGAGCGCGACACGCTCACGCAGCAGCAGGCCGACCTTCAATCTGGGGCCGAGCAGATTCAAAGCGAACTGGCCGGATTGCGCACGCAACTGACGACGGCGCAGGGCGATGCCCAGAGCAAGATTCAGAGTCTGGAGCAGGAACTCCAGGCGGCCCGCACCGAGCGGGACGAATTGCAACAAAAGCAGGCCGCGCTCGGCAGCGAAGCGGAGCGGGTGCAGGGGGAACTGACCGCTGTGCAGGGCAGGCTGGAAGCCGCGCAAAACGAGGCGCAAGCGAAGATTGCGGAACTGGAAGCCCAGTTGCAGACCGCCCGGCAGGAACACGCGGGCCAGAGCGAAACCCTTTCGCAACAGCTTTCCACGCTCACCGCCGAACGCGACGAGCTGCAAACGAAGCACACCACCACGCAGGCGGAGGTGGAAAAGACGGCGGCGGAGCTCACCGCGCTCCGCACGCAATTGGAAGCCGCGCAAAGCGACACGCAGGGCAAGGTGCAGGAACTCGAGCAACGTTTGCAGGCGGCGCAGCAGGCGCACGTCACCGCGCAGGAATCACTTTCCACCCAACTGACCGCGCTCACCGCCGAACGCGACGATTTCCAGGCGAAGCATCGCAGCCTCCAGTCGGAGACGGAACGGGTGCAGGGCGAGCTGGCGACCTTGCGTTCCCAGTTGGAAACCACCCAGGGCGATGCCCAGGGGCGGATCCAGAATTTTGAACAGCAGTTGCAGGCCGTCGCCCAGGCCCGCGACGCAGCCCAGGCCACGGTCAGTGAACTGACCGCGAAGCTGGAAGTGCAGACCCAGGCGCAGACGGACCTCCAATCCCGGCTCGAGGCAGCGAGCACCGAGCTGAAGGAAAAGGTGGCCGAGCGCGAGAAGCTACTCGTTGCCGCCGAGGAGAGCCTGGCCGACGTGCAAAAGAAATACGACACGCTGAGCCGCGAGCACGTCGAGGCCCGCAAATTTTTCCAGGAGGCTTCGACCAAGATTTCCGAAGGCGAGCAGCAGGCCACGGCGCTGATCGCCGAGCGCGATGCGATTCGCAAGGAAGGCGAGCAGCGGGCGGAGATCCTGCAAAGCCGGGTGGAGGAGCTCACCGAGCTGCTGACCCAGGAGCGCCAGCAACACGAGGACGCCGGGCAATCACTGGCCCGGATCGACCAGGAGCTGGCCGAGGCGAAATCGAAGCTGGAGAAACTGGCCCCCGAACGCGACAGCCTCCAGCAGGAGCTGGCGCAGACGAAGGAACAACTGGCCGCCCTGACTGCCGAGATGAAAGCCGCGGGCGAGACCGGGGCGAAGCTGGTCGAGGCGATGAACCGCAGCGAAGCGCTGGGCCGCGATCTGGAGGCCGCGACGGCGCGCCAGCAGGAATTGCAAGGCCAGCTCGAGGCCGAGCAGCAGCGGGCCAGTCAGGCGGCAGAGAATCTTTCCGCCATCACCAGTGAGAAGGATGATTTGACGGCGAAGCTCGCCGAGAGCAGCCAGCAACTGGCGGGCGAGAAGGAAAGCGCCGCCGCGCTGCAACAGCAGTTCGACACTTTCAAGCAAAACGCCGGCGAGGCCGAGCAACTGCGCACCACCTTGCAATCCCAGCTCGACGAGAAACAGCGCGCGCTGGATTCACTCACGCAGGAGAAGCAGGCGGCCGAGACGCAGGTGCAGGAAATCCGGGCCCGGATCGAACAGGCCGAGCAGGAGCTGGCTGCGACCAGCCGCCAGCGCGACCTGACGCAAAAATCCGTCAACGAGATTTCCGCCCAGCTCGCCGAAGCGCAGAACCAGGTGGAAAACCTGAAGGCCGAGCGCGATTCCAGCGGCAACGAACTGACCGCGCGCCTCGAGCAGACGAGCCGCGAATTGAGCGAAGCGCGCCAGGCGGCCTCCGCCCACGAGCAGAAGATTCAAGAACTCGAAAGCACGATCACCGGGCTGCGCAATCAGGCCGCCGCCGCCGAGGAGGCGAGCACGCGCAATGCGGGCAGCGTGGCGGAAGTTTCGGGCAAGCTGGACGAGGCGGCGCGCGAGCGTGAAGCCCTGGCGACGAAACTGGCCGAGCTGGAGCAGCGCGCTACGACGTTGCAAGCCGAGCGCGAGGGCAGCGAGCAGAAGTGCCAGAGCCTTTCCGGCCAGATCACCGAGATTCAAAGCCAGTTGGAAACCCTGCGGGCCGAGCGCGAAACGCTGGCGCAGGAAAAAGCCGCGCTGGTGGAGGAAAAGACCACGCTGGCGGGGCAGAAGGAGTCGCTGCACCAGGAGCTCGCTGCCCGCGATTCCAAGCTCGAGGCGATCAGCGCCAGCAGTTCGGAAGTGGCGGATCGTGAGCAGACGCTCATCGAGGAAGTGAAGTCGCTCCAGCAGCAACTGGAAAAGACCACGCAGGAAACGACGAGCGCTGCCGAGCGCAGTTCGCAGGAGCTGCGCGAAGTGCAGGCCCGGCTCGAACTGCTCGAGAAGGAGCGCGAGACGTGGGCCTCGGAGAAAGCCGCGCTCGAAGCCGAATTGCTGGCCCGTCCGGTGCCGGCCATGCCAGTGGCCGCGGAACTGCCGAAGCCGCCCGAGCTGCCGAAGAATGGCGACAAACCGCGCGAGCCGCTGAAGGAACCGGCGCCGAATCCGGTGCTCGGAGCCGCACCCCGTCTTACCTCCTGGCTGCTGCGCGGCAATCGCGGTCGCACGTCCGAGGCATCCCCGGAGGCGACGCCCGCCCCGGCGCATTACGATTCCGCCCAGCCGGCGAGCCGTCCGGTAGTGCCCGCGCCCGCCGTCGAGGAGAGCGCCCCGCAGTGGAACAACGAAGCCGATACCGCAGTCGCGGTGGCCGAGGAAGAGGAAGAGCCGGCGATCCCCGGGCCGCAGTTTGCCTACGAGACGGTGCGCGAAGCGCTCAACGATGCGCCGCGCTCGGTGATGACGATGCGCAACAGCCTGCAATATTTCATCCGCCATCCGCGTGATTTGAAGCTGCTCGACCAGTTGCTCGGCCACGTGAAGACCCTTTCCAGGCGCGCGACGACGATCGAGGATCATCCGGTGCACCGTCTCTCGACCAACATCGAGAAGTTGATCGCGGAACTCATTGAGCTGCCGGAGCTGATCAACAAGTCCACACTACGCACGCTCAGCCAGTCGCTGGATTTCCTCGCGAACATGCTGGAGGAGAAAAACCTCTGCCGCATGAACGCACTGCCGGTGCCGAAGGTGCTGAATGTGGACGACGACGAGGAGATGCTGCGCCAGGTCGCGGCCTCGCTTCAGGCCTCGAAGCTGAACACCCGCTCGGCGAACAGCGCCGTGCTCGCGCTCGCCACGATGCAGAAGATCCGCTTTGACCTGATCACGCTCGACGTGAACATGCCGGGCATGAACGGCCTTGAAATGTGCGCCAAGCTGCGCGGGCTCAAGAACAGCCAGCGTGTGCCCATTATCTTTGTGACCGCGGCCGCCACCGCGCAGAACCGCGCGCAGTCGCTGCTACTCGGCGGGAATGACCTGATTGCGAAGCCGTTTGTCCACTCGGAGCTGGCGGTGAAGTCGCTGATGTGGATTTACAAGGGGCAACTGGATCTTCTTTAATTAGCATTTAGGAAGTAACATTGACGAAGTTTTGAATTTGGCCTGCGGCGCTGGGGAGGACGACGTGTGGAGCTCGGTGGCGAGCACGTGTTTGAGGGAGAAGGCGAGACGGAGTCTCGTCACGAGGAGAACGCCAACGGCGTTCCGGCGCAAAGCCCGGGGTTGCGCGCCTGCGCTACCCCGGGAATCAATCAGCAAAACTTCCCAACCGCAAGGCGGTTGCGGCCGGTTTGGAGCATCGAACGCATCGACGGGCCACAACCGCGTTGCGGTTGATCTTAATGGGTGGGTTTACCAGGGTAGCGCTTCGCGCAACCCTGGGCTGGAGGACGCAATCTCGTTGGGATTGAGGGGAATTTGCGGTCGAACTGCTTGGGGAATATGCGATCAGCCTCGATGGCCTAATTTTCGAGTTAGAACCGTTCTGAAAGATGGGAGGTGGATGCGGTGGGGAAGGCGAGACGGAGTCTCGCGAATTATTGCGTGACCAGACTGAGTCTGGTCACGAGGAATAGAATTTCGCGCACCCGAGGAGTCTGGTCGCGAGGAGAAAGGGTAACATTGACGAAGTTTTGAATTTGGCCTGTGGCGTTGAGGAGGATGACGTGTGGAGTTCGGGGGCGAGCACGTGTTTGAGGGGGGAGGGCGAGATGGAGACGGGATGATGGGGTGGGGGTTGTATTCCGATGGAGGCTCGGCGGGTAAAGTTCGTTCCGGCGGGGACGCCGGAACCACCACGCGGGACGCGTGGGCTCCCCGGAACGCAGGTGCGATGGTGGAGTTTATCGTGGGGCATTGCGGCAATTCCTTTCGGGAATGAGGCCGAAACGGGTGGAAATGTGATAAAAACTGCCATCATACACTGGGATGGTGTTGAAAAGAACAGCAGGCGAATTACATTCCGCTACTTTTTACCCCAGATGTCCAAATTGATCATTCAGATGCCGAACGGTGAGCAGCTTGCGCATGAACTGTCTCAACCAGTCATCACGATCGGGCGCCACGAGAGTAACACGATTGTGATCGCCGATTCCTCGGTGTCGTCGCAGCACGCGAGTCTGACGCGGGTGGGGTCGCATTACCGGCTGAAGGATCTGGGCTCCACGAACAAGACGTGGATCAACGGCGTGGCGGTGGGCGAGGTGCTGCTGGATGGCAGCTACGCGATTCGCTTTGGCCTGATCGAGACGGTTTACGAGGAGGAAACGGCAGCGGTGGTGACGGGAGCGGATGCGGAGGAGGTGCAACGCCAACTGGCGGCACTGACCGCGGAGCGGGATGCGGCGCTGACCGAGGCGGCAGCGGTGCAGGAGAAGCTTGCGGAAGAGCAGAAAAAAGTGCTCGCCCTCACGATGCAGCAAAAGACCTCCCAGGAGCAGTAAGCGAAGCTGGGCGACGAGCTGCAGAAGCTGAAAGCCAGCCTGGAGGAGGCGACGAACGAGGCGAAGAAAAAGGCTGACGAAGCGGAGGGGTTGAAAACGCAGGTGGAGGAATTGCGCAAGACGCGAGAGGAAGCGGAGAAGAAGCTGGAAACGCTCGAAGCGAAAAGCCGGGAGCAGGAGACGGAGCTCGCCAGTGCCAAAGCGCAGCAGGAAAAGACGGCGCGGGAGCTGGACGAGGCGGCCAGGCGGGAGAAGGAATTGAACGAAACCGTGGCGACGCAGCGCGAATCGATCGGCGCCCTTAAATTTGAAGCGGAATCCGTGAAAACCGACCGGGACAAGTGGTCGGCAAAATCCGGCGAACAGCATGCGGAGATGGAGACCTTGCGCGGGAAGGTCTCAGTGCTGCAATCCCTGGTCGAAGAATTGAAAAACGGGAGCGGCACCACTGCTCCGCGCGAAAAGGAGCTGGTTGTCTCCAAGCGCGACAGCCAGCCGGTGGCTCAACCGTCCGCACTGGCGCCTTCGCAGTTGCTGGACCCGCAGATCATTTTCTCCCCCACGCCGACGCGGCCTTCCGTGGCGACGGGAACCCCGGTGACCGCCAACGTGGTCGAGCAGAAGCCGGCGGCGAAGATACTGCCACCGCCCCCGGCGGGCATTTTGAAGGCGGCGGGGCCGCACACGACGAGCATTACCAAGATGAAGAGCCTGCTGCAGCGGCTGATTCAGAATCCCCACGATAACGCGCCGTTGCAGACGATGGCGGCGGAGTTGCGCAGCATTTCCTCGTGGGCTTCCGGGGCGGGAAGTCCCTCGGCGGTGAAGCTGGCCGAGGTGCTCGGGCCACTCCTCACCAGTTTCGGCGAAGCGCCGGAGCGGATGACGCCCTCGGCGTTGCGGACGGTGAGCCAGTCGCTCGATACGCTGACGTCGCTGCTGAGCGCGCCGCCGCCGAAGCGGACGGCGATCCTGCATGAAGCGCACGTGATGGTGGTGGACCCGGATGCGAACGGCCGCGAGGAAATCGCGAATACGCTGCGGGGGATCGGGCTGAATTGCGACTGCCTGGGCTCGGCCGCCGAGGCGCTGGCGCATTGCGAGAAGGCGGCGGCGGATTTGCTGATCGTGGAAATGAACCTGCCCGACACGTCGGTGCAGGAGTTTTGCAAGCAGGTGCGGGCGACGAAGAATTGCGATCACGCGCCGCTGCTGCTGTTTACGCGGTCGCTGGCGATTGAGAACCGGACGCAGTTTATTTCCGCCGGGGCGAGTGATTTTCTGGCGAAGCCGATTCAGCCGGCAGAACTGGCGGTGCGGAGTCTGAACTGGATTCTGCGGAGCCGGCTGGCGTAGGGCGGGGAATTTTTTACCACGAAGGGCACGAAGAGGCGCGAAATTAACCGCCAAGGCGCCAAGACGCCAAGGTGGAGGAGTGAGTGAGCGGAGCGCGTGGATTGCAGATGAGTTTTCGACACGGAGGGTCGCGGATCAGTGCGCTCCGACACGGAGGATGGGAGCGAGGGAATCAATCACGGAAGTGGGGTCCGCGAAATACGCCAAGCACACGAAAGAGGAAGTGCATTTTGGCGTATTTGGCGTATTTCGCGGACCTTAAAATTCTTGCTGGTTCTGACTCGTTGTTTTTGAGCAAGAGCAGGAGCAAGTGAAAGAGAAAGAGGGGTTACTTTCCGACGTGCCAGAGGCGGAGGCCGCCGTTGATGACGTCGCTATTTTCGCCGAGGCGGGCGCCGTCGGGGATGGCTTTCAGTTTCTTGGCGTTACCGCCGCCGATGACGATCTGGTCGGTGAGGAAGGCTTTGCGCAGGTAGGCGACGTGCTCGTGGACGGAAGCCTCCCAGCGCTTGCGGCCGAGGGCTTTGAGGCCGCGCTTGCCGAGGCGGTCTTCGAGGGTACGGCCGCGGGCGATGCGCAGTTCACTCAGTTCCAGCGGGATGACCTGGCTGTTGAGCAGCATGGCGGAGCCGAGGCCGGTGCCGAGGCCGAGGAAGAGCACGATGCCGGACTCGGTGGCGGCCATGGCCTGGAGGGCGGCGTCGTTGATCACGCGCACGGGTTTCTTGAAGGTCTTGCTGAAATCGAAGCCGAGCCAGCCCTTGCCCAGATTCTTCGGCGCGCGGATGAGCTGCTCGTTTTTCACGGGGGCTGGGACGCCGATGGTGATGGCGTCGTAGCTCCACTTGGCGGTGAGTTTTTTGGTCTGCTCGACGACGGTTTCGGGGGTGAGGTCGGGGCCGGAGATGAATTTGTCCTTCACCGGTTCTTTCCCCGCCGGGGCGTCCTTTTCCGCGAGCCAGAGCTTCACATTCGTGCCTCCCACATCAATGACGAGAACCTTGGAGGGACGAAGGCGGCGGGGGGCGAAAATTTGGCGCTTTTTTTCACTTCGCTTGCATGCGCCAGCCGATTTCTTTTGGCAATCGCAAAAATTTAAGCACAATTCGAGGAAACACGTTTTAGTCATCTCCTATGTTCCTTACCCGAATCACCTCCCTTGGTCTGGCCTGTGTTGCTCTGGTCGCATTCTCCGGCTGTCTCACTCATTCGCGTGTGCTTTACCAGCCGAAGCCATTCAAGCGCGCGACGGTCCCGGCCAGCGTCACGCCGGAGGCGGTGCCGGCCACGGCACCCGAAACGGCCGCGCCGACGGGCACGGACATGCCTCAATAACGCGCGTAGCGGGAAGTGCGGGCGGGAGTGCTAAAGCAGTGCCGCCACCTTTTCGCGCAGGGTCGCTTCATCCAGGGACTGCACGCGGATCGTCTTTGATTTCGCGTGCTCGCCGTGGGTGATTTCCAAATCCCCCGGCTTCACGCCGAGCGTTTCGGCGAGGAAGGCGAGCAGTTCACGATTCGCTTTTCCCTCCACGGCGGGGGCGTGGATTTTTACTTTCAACCGGTCGCCGAGCCAGCCGACGAGTTCGTTGCGGCGGGCATTGGCGGTGATCTGGAGCGCCAGAGTTGCGGGCATCAACCTTTGGAGGTTGCGGGGGATTTTTTGGCGTTCTCCGGTTTCTCGACCGGAACGAGGCGGTTGACGGAGCCGGTTTTTTCGGATGCGGTTTGCAGGCGGGCGCGGGCGCTGTTGCGGAAGAAGAGTTGCGCCTGGGAGGGGGTCTCGCCTTTCTTCGGCTTGAGGCGCACGTAGGAGCCATCGGCCTGCAACTGGCGGGCTTTGACCCGGTCGCTGAGAAACGCGGGGAGGATTTCGTCGATCAATTCCTTGCGCAGATCGTCGCTGAGGACCGGGAAGGCCACTTCCACGCGGCGGTAGAAATTGCGCGGCATCCAGTCGGAACTGCCGAGATAGACCTCGGGGTCGCCGTCGTTGGCAAAATAGAAGATGCGGCTGTGCTCGAGGAAGCGGCCGACGATGCTGATGACGCGGATGTTTTCGCTGACGCCGGGCAGGCCGGGGCGGAGACAGCAGATGCCGCGGACGATGAGGTCGATCTTCACCCCGGCGGTGGAGGCTTCGTAAAGGGCCTCGATGACGGTTTCATCGACGAGCGAGTGGAGCTTGGCGATGATGCGGCCGGGCTTGTCGTTCAGCGCGTGGTCGCGCTCGCGGCGGATTTTTTCGAGAAAGCGGCGGGAGAGATCGAAGGGCGAGACGAGGAGACGCTTGAAGCCCGGATACTCGGTGAGGCCGGTGAGGGTGTTGAAGAGGGTGGCCACCTCCTGCGTGATCTCGGGATTCGCGGTGAGCAGGCTGAGATCGGTGTAAAGACGGGCGGTGCGCGGGTGGTAGTTGCCGGTGCCGAGATGCACGTAGTGGCGGATGCGGTCGTCGTCGCGGCGGACGATGAGCAGCATCTTGCAATGGGTCTTGAGGCCGACCACGCCGTAGAGGACGTGGACGCCGGCTTCCTCGAGCTTGCGGGCCCACTGGATATTGTTCGCCTCGTCGAAGCGGGCCTTCAATTCCACGATGGCGGTGACCTGCTTGCCGCGGAGGGCGGCGGCCATGAGGGCGGCGACGAGCGGGGAATCGCCGCTGGTGCGGTAGAGGGTCATCTTGATCGCGAGCACCTGCGGATCGCTGGCGGCGTTCTCGATGAGCTCCACGATGCTGTCGAAGGTCTCGTAGGGATGGTGCAGCATCACGTCGTGCCGGCGGATCATGTCCCACACATCGGCGTGCGGCGGCAGGTCGGGATCGTAGGCGGGCAGGAACGGGCGGTCCTTCAAGCGGGCAAAGGCTTCGTTGCCGGTAAGCGAGGAGAGGTGAAGCATGCTGATGGGGCCATCCACCAGGTAAAGATCGGCAGGCGTGAGCTTGAAGCGCTCGAGGAGGAGCTGCTGGATTTCCTGGGGGCTCTCCTTTTCCATTTCCAGGCGCACGGCGTTGCCGCGATTGGAGCGGCGGAGCTCCTGCTCCAGCGTGCGGAGGAGGTTTTCCGCCTCTTCCTCGTCGATGTAGAGGTCGCTGTTGCGGGTGACGCGGAAGGCATGCACCTCCTCCAGGGTGAGGCCGGGAAAGAGCATGGAAAGGTGATGCTTGATGAGCGAACTGAGCTGGATGTACTTGAAGGGCTCGGAATCGCCCGCGCCGCGCGGGAGGCTGATGAGCGGCGAGACGACGCGCGGGACCTGCACGATGGCATACTGCGGCTCCTCGCGATGGGCCCGGCGGGCGCGCACGATCAGGTTGTGACTCTTGTTGAGGACCTGCGGGAAGGGGTGGCTGGAATCTACGGCCAGCGGGGTGAGGACCGGGAAGACCTCGTTTTCAAAATACTGGCGCGCCCATTCCGCATCGGTGGCGTTGAGGTTCGCCACGTTGAGGATGTGGATGTTTTCCGCAGCGAGAGCGGGCTTGATCTCCTGGTTCCAGAGATCGTATTGGGTGCCGACGAGTTCCAGCACCCGCGCGCGAATCATGGCAAAAAGCTCCGGCGGGGTGATGCCATCGGGGCCGCTGTCGGCGGTGGAACTCTCGATGAGCTGCTTGATGCCGGCGACGCGGATTTCGAAAAACTCGTCGAGATTCGAACTGAAGATGCCGAGGAACTTGACGCGTTCAATGAGCGGCTGGGTGGCGTCCTGGGCCTCCTCCAGCACACGGCGGTTGAATTCCAACCAGCTCAACTCGCGGTTGAGGAAGTTCTCGGGTGCGTTAAAAACGGATCTCATACCAGTGGCCACCATAAATCGTGGCTACAACATGAACAAATTGTCGCGTGTGACAATCACGCAACGCACCATGACAGGGAAAAATAATTTCCCAAAACCGGGAAAAAGGCTTCAGGCAGAGGAGCCGGAAGCTAGGTTGCGAGACTCAAAGCCCGGGGATACCCGAGTGGAGGCCCGCAGACCCGCGCAGGGCACAATGCCCTGCGGTTTTGGCAGAAAAGGCGGGATCAGGCGACGGCTTCGGCTTTCGCCGCGTCTTCCTTCGCGAGGCTCTTTTCCAGCTCCAGCATGCGAGCCATGGCCAGCACAACGTCCCGGAGACCGGCGGCGGGCACGATGATCGTGTTGCGATGGCCATTGGCATCTTCGCTGACTTTAAGGAAACGCCCTCGCTGGTTTTGTTTCAGGTCGAAGAAGAACACTTTGCGTTCGCTTTCGACGCGCTCGGTTGCAAGCATTTCGACAGGGGATTTGATACCACTCCATCCACCTGACACCTCGTCCGGATTGTTTCTCATAGAATTATTTAACATGGTTGATTGATTCCTCTCAATGGACAGTGTTCTGAAAATTTTGTAGGTATTTTTCCTACAAATGACCCATAGGTCGCCACCCCCACAGAAACGAAAAAGTGGCCCGGGATGGTCGGGAAATTGTCGCGTTTACAGAGAGAAAACAGCGTTGCAACGGAGGATTAGACCCCGATGAGCTTTCGCCCGGTGTCCGAGACGGGGCGCCATTTTCCTACAGGGAGCCCTTCAAGGGGAAACCTGCCGATTCGGACGCGGATGAGCCGTAAAGTGGGATGTCCCACGGCGGCGGTCATGCGGCGGACCTGGTGATTTTTGCCTTCGACGAGTTCGAGCTCGATCCAGGTGTCGGGGACGTTTTTGCGATAGCGGATCGGGGGATCGCGCGGGGGAAGGGTGGGTTGCGGGTCGAGGATGAGGGCGCGGCAGGGGAGGGTGCGGTGATCGCCGATGGTGAGGCCGGTTTCCAGTTTGGTGAGGGCGGCGGCATCGGGAACGCGCTCCACCTGGGCCCAGTAGGCGCGGACGTGGCCGCGCTTGGGGTCGAGCAGGCGGGTGTTGAGGCCGGGTTCGTCGCTGAGCAGGAGCAGTCCCTCGCTTTCCGCATCGAGGCGGCCGAGGGGATAGACGCCCTTGGGAAAGGAAAAGTCCGCGAGGGGCCGGTGCTTCGAGCCATCCGGGGTAAACTGGCTGAGCACGCCATAGGGCTTGTGAAAAGCGATCAACATCGGGCCTGCATAGTGGGGCAGGCCGGGAAATCGGCCAAGGATTTTGGGGCAGTCGCGTCGATTTGAGTTGAAAATAATGTATAATTGAACACTATTCCAACATGAGCGCTGGAAATGGCAGTGGGCAGAACCCGCAAGGCGGGACGAATGGGGCAAGAGGGGCGACGTTTAATCCAAAGAACCGCTTCGAGGCGCTGGAGTATGTGCCTGAGCCGGATGATTACTGGCACGATGAGGAAGAAATGGAGCGCCCATTGCGCACGCAGTTTTTTCGCGATGCTTCGCAGAGCATCATCACCACCAACAACAGTCCGGATATTCCGTTCAACGCGAGTCTCAATCCCTACCGGGGCTGCGAGCATGGCTGCGCCTACTGCTACGCCCGGCCCACCCATGAGTATCTGGGATTTTCCGCAGGGCTGGATTTTGAGAGCCGGATCATGGTGAAGCTGGATGCGCCCGATTTGCTGCGAAAGGAGCTCTCGGCGAAAAAGTGGAAGCCGCAGGTGCTGGCGATGAGCGGGGTGACGGATTGTTATCAGCCCATCGAGCGGCGGTTGCAGATTACCCGGGGCTGCCTGGCCGTGCTGGCGGAGTTCCGCAATCCGGTGGGGATTGTGACCAAGAACCACCTCGTGACGAGGGATATTGATTTATTGCGCGAGCTGGCCGCGCATCAGGCGGTGGCGGTGGCGATTTCGATCACCACCCTGGATGGCGAACTGGCGAAGAAACTGGAGCCGCGGGCGTCGTCGCCCACGCGTCGGCTGGCGGCGATTGCGGAGCTGGCGCAGGCGGGGATTGCGGTGCGGGTGATGTTTGCGCCGTGCATTCCGGGGTTGAACGACCATGAGGCGGTGCAAGTGCTGCGGGCGGCCGCCGAGGCCGGGGCGTGCGGGGCGGGTTCGGTGGCGCTGCGGCTGCCGCATGCGGTGGCACCGTTGTTCGAGCAATGGGTGATGACGCATTTTCCCGATCGGCACGAGAAGATCATCGGGCGGGTGCGGAGCATGCGAGGCGGCAAGTTGAACGATCCCCGCTTTGGCTCGCGGATGCAGGGCGAGGGATTTTTTGCGGAGCAGATGGCGGCGATGTTTGCCGTGGCGAAACGAAAGGCGAATTTTCGCCCGCCGCCCTATGCGCAGCTTTCCACGGCGGCGTTCAAAGTGCCGCGCGACCAGATGGAGCTTTTTTGAAAACGATCCCCGGACTTCGCAGACTCACGGCGGGGAATCCAATCCGGATTGGGCCCGGGATGAATCTGCGAAGCGCGGGGATCGCAAGATGGTGACGAGCTAAGGGGTTTCGTCAGTTTCGGCAGCAGCGACGCGCTGTTCACGGTCTGCTTCTTCGATGCCTTCGTCCACCAGTAGTTCGCTTACATTGGCCTCGTCGTCCATTGGGCGTTCGGGGGTCTGGGTGCCGGAGGCCGTGGGCGCTTCGTCCCAAGTGGTGAGTTCGTCCGTGGTTTCGTCCACCTCCGGCGGGAGTTCGGGAGTGGTCACGCTCTCCTGGGCGGCGTCGATCAGCTCCTGCGGGTCCTGCACTGGTTCTTCGTCGGCTGGCTTTGGCTTCATAGTAGTAGTTCGCAGGTCGGCGGTGATGCGGTCCCATTTCGATTCAAGGCCAGGGCGACGCATAGTGCAGGTGAACCCGGACCCGACGACCCCGAGGGGTGCCGACAACGGCGGTTTCACACGGAGGATGGAAACGAGAAGCGCTACACTTTCTCTTTTCACCGGTCGCGGGAGCGCACTAAGTTGACGGAATGCCCGATCTCCCGATTTATGAATTGCAGGATGCCATGCTGGCGGAACTCCGCTCCGGCAACCGGCTGATTTTGCAGGCACCCACCGGCTCGGGCAAATCCACGCAGGTGCCGCAGATTCTGCTCGAGGGCGGTGTGGTGGGTGAGGGCGAGATCGTGGTGTTGCAGCCGCGCCGACTGGCGACGCGCATGCTGGCGGCGCGCGTGGCGCAGGAGCGGGGCAGCCGGCTCGGAGGCGAGGTCGGCTACCAGATTCGCCTGGACAAGGTGACCTCGAAGGAAACGCGGATTCGCTTTGTGACCGAAGGCGTGTTGCTACGGCAGTTGCTGGCCGATCCGAGGCTGGGCGGCATCTCGGTGGTGGTCTTCGACGAATTTCACGAGCGGCATCTTTACGGCGACATTACGCTCGCGCGGGTGCTGGAGTTGCAGGAGCAGTCGCGGCCGGATTTGAAAATCGTCGTGATGTCGGCCACGCTCGATACGGCGCGGCTGGATGGCTATCTGGCCCCATGCGCGACGCTGCAATCGCAGGGACGCACGTTTCCGGTGGAGATGGAGTATCTCGACAAGCCGGTGCGGCTGGATGAATACCCGGTTTGGGAACTGGCGGCGGACGAACTCAACCGGCTCGCTCCGCGTACCGAGGGCGATGTGCTGATTTTCATGCCGGGGGCGTACGAGATCGCGCGCACCGTCTCCGCCGTGCAGGCACTCAAGCACGATTTCGTGGTGTTGCCGCTGCATGGCGAGCTTTCGCCGGAGGTGCAGGATGCCGCCGTGGCCCGCTATGAAAAGCGCAAGGTGGTGGTCTCGACCAACGTGGCGGAAACCTCGCTCACGATTGATGGCGTGCGGGTGGTGATCGACTGCGGGCTGGCGAAGATTGCGCGCTTCGATCCGCATCGCGGGATCAATACGCTCTTGCTGGAAAAGATCAGCCGCGCCTCGGCCGATCAACGTGCCGGGCGCGCGGGGCGCACGGCTCCGGGGCGCTGCCTGCGCCTGTGGACCGAGAGCGAGCATCTGGAGCGGGCGGCGCAGGAATTGCCCGAGGTGAAGCGGCTCGACCTGGCCGAGGTGGTGCTCACGCTCAAGGCGAGCGGGGTGCTCGAGGTGGGCGCGTTCCGCTGGCTGGAGGCGCCGGATCCGGTGGCGCTGGATCGGGCGGAAACTTTGCTGCACGATCTCGGGGCGATTGGCGCGGATGGCGACATCACCTCCGTGGGGCGGCGGATGCTGGCCTTTCCCATGCACCCGCGCTATGCCCGCATGTTGCTGGCGGCGGATGAGTTGGGCTGTGTGCGACCGGTGGCGCTCGTGGCCGCGCTCACGCAGGGGCGGGGATTGCTCCAGCGCGCGAGCGGCAAGCAGATGGAGCAGGATCGCGAGGACTTCCTCGGGGAAAAAGCGGAGTCCGATTTTTTTCTGATGATGCGCGCCTTCCGCTTTGCGGAGAAAAACAACTTCAACCCGCAGCCGTGCCGCCGCCTCGGCATTCACGCCATGGCGGCCCGCGAGGCCGATCAGTTGTTTAAACAATTTCTCAAGATCGCCCGGGACGAAAAACTGGATATCGAGCACGAGGGCGCGGAGGACGAGGCGATCCAGCGCTGCGTGCTCGCCGGGTTCTCGGATCAATTGGCGCGCCGGCGCGATTCCGGCACGCTGCAATGCGATCTGGTGCATGCGCGGCGCGGGGTGCTGGCGCGGGAGAGCGTGGTGCAGCATGCGCCACTTTTTGTTGCCTCCGAGGTGCGCGAGGTGGCGATCAAGGGCGAGGTGCAGACGCTTCTGACGCTTGCCACCGCTGTGAAAGAGGAGTGGTTGCGCGAGATGTTTCCTGGTGATTTTTCCATCGGCGAGACGGCGCTTTTTGATTCGATGCAGCGGCGGGTGATGGCGCGACGGGAGGTGAAGTTTCGCGATCTCGTGCTCAGCGCCGCGCAGAGCGACAAGGCTTCGCCCGAGGCGGCGGCGCGGATTCTCGCCGAGCTGGTGGTGAGCGGGAAATGTCCGCTCACGAACTGGGACAACGCGGTCGAGCAGTGGATCATCCGCCTCAACCGCTTGCGCGAGTGGATGCCGGAACTGGAACTGCCCACACTGGGCGCGGAGGATCGCATCGCGCTGATCGAGCAGATTTGCTACGGCGGGGCGAGCTATCGGGAGATCAAGGAAAAGCCGGTCTGGCCGACGGTGAAGGCGTGGCTCTCCGGCCAGCAGCAGGCGATGCTGGACAAGCTGGCGCCGGAGCGGATCGAGCTGCCGAATGGGAAGAAGTGGAAGATTCAATACGATCCCACCGCCGCGCCGACGATTGCGGCGCGGATTCAAGAGCTCTACGGAGTCGAGGGAAGCCTGACAATTGCGGCGGGACGGGTGCCGCTGGTGATCCAGGTGCTGGCGCCGAATCACCGGCCAATCCAGGTGACGCAGAACCTTTCGACGTTTTGGAAGGAGAGCTATCCCAAGCACAAGCAGGAGTTGCAGCGGAAGTATCCAAGACATGAGTGGCGCTAATTTCCTTCTTACTCTTTGTCTTGCTCCTGCTCTTGCTCCTCAAAAGTTGAGCGTTGAGAGAGAAAATTTGGCCTTCGGCCTGACCGTGTTTTCAATTTCGGAGCAAGAGCAGGAGCAAGACAAAGAGTAAGGGGCGCGGCTGTCGCCGCTTAATATAGGCCCGGGATGAGGGCTTTGGTTTCGCGCTGGTAGGCTTCGTATTGGGGACCGAATTTTTCGCGAAGCGCGGCTTCTTCGACGCGGATGCGTTTCATGAAGGCGAGGGTAATCGGGACGAAAATAAGGAGGATGGAAAGCCAGTTGTGGAGGGTAATGCCAAGGCCGAGGAAGGCGAGCAATGCACCGGTGTAGCTCGGGTGGCGGAGATGCCGGTAAAGGCCGGTGCGGATGAGCTGATGATCCTCCTGGATGGTGACCTGCACGGTGAAAAAGCGGCGCAGGGTCCAGATGGCGATCAGGCGCAGCGTGATACCCCCAAGGAGTATGATGATTCCGGTCCAGTAAACGATGTGGCTGGGATCGGGGATTCGGCCCGGTTTGAACCCAAAGCGCACATACTGGGCCAGGAAAATGGAGGCCATAATGACCAGCCAGAGCATGCCCAGCGTGCCAGCATCCTTGCGGTGGCCGCCTTTGGCGCTGAGGAGGCGCGTGGAGAGAAGTTCACTGGCCATCCAGAAAAGCGAAATGATTGCGGCGGGGTCCATGACAGGTTGGGGGATTGGAGACGCGCGCTCATCCTACCGCCAAAGTCCGGGCAGGCAAGCAAAGCTTCCCGAAGGGGTAAAAGGCGGTTCTTGAAATCGATTTTCGAAACGAACGTTGATGTCGCTTCCAATAGCTCGTCATCCCGAGACATCGAACCCGCGGAGCGGGATGGAAAGGCGGAGCAGAACTTTTTGGTCCGCGAAAGACGCGAAAAACACGAAAAGGGAGCTTCGTATTTCGCGAAGTTGGCGTATTTCGCGGACTCCATTTCCGCGCCGTCATTCTCTGTAGTTCTTAGGTAGCAAAGCGTAGCGGCGCCGAGGGAGCCCGTGACAATGGCCGGTGATGAGAGTGCAGAGCATTTAGTTTGCAGGGAGAGAGAAGCCTAAGTTGCAGTTGGAGACTGCGTGCCACTAGGACGGGATCCGTTCGACTCCATTGCGCTGCGCTCCATTTCGCTCAGGATGACCGCGTGGTTGAACCGCGATTTGGAAATTGATTTCGAGAGGTGCTCTAAAACCGCCAGAGATAAGACCGGGAGTGGAAGAAAAAGAACCTGTGCACCCGATCACTCCGGGCGACCGGCATCGACAGAAGGGCAGGCGATTGCGCTATAGCAACTGCATCTGGTCTTCGGTGGCGGTTTCGGGAGCAGTCTCGAATGGGGGGATGGCGAGGCCGAGGCGTTCGCAGAGGCGGCGGGCGGTGAGTGGGCCGGAACCTTCGTAATGGTTGGCGCAGAAGGCGTAGATGTCCTGGCTGTCCATGGTGTGATGGCGAATTTTGGTGGCCCAGCTTTCGAGGCCCTCGTTGCGCGGCCACATCAGGTGCCCGTAGCGGTGGATGCGCGAGCCGTCGGGCTGGTATTTGGTGGTGAGATCGCCCATCAGGCGGATGTAGAGGTGCGGGCTGGTCTGCGGCAGGAGGCCGAAGACGGTGACATCCTGCTCGGCGAGCGGCGATAGGTCGCTCCACGCGTGCGAGACGCCGAAGCGGAGCAGGACGTCGGTGATCCGCGGGGCGTTCCAGGCGGCCTCGCGGAACTCGATGGCAAAGCGAAAATCGCGAGGCAGCAGGCGCAGGAAGGGGCGCAGGCTTTCCTCGTCACGCGACGGCTTGAAGGAGGCAGGGAGTTGCACGACGACCATACCGAGCTTTTCGCCCAGGGGTTCGAGGCGGCTGAGGAAATCGGTGAGTTCCTGCTCGCAATCCCGCAGCCGGAGCTCGTGGGTGATGCGCTTGGGCAGCTTGCAGCAGAAGCGGAAGGGTGCCGGGGTCTGGTCGTGCCAGTGCTTGACCGCCGCCCTGGCGGGCGCGGCATAGAAGGTGGAATCGACTTCGACGGCGTTGAAGTAGCGCGCGTAGTAAGGGAGGCGTTCGCTGGCGGGCATTCCCTCGGGGTAGAAATTCCCGCGCCAGTCGTCATAGCTCCAGGCACAGGTGCCGATGTAAATGTTCGCAGGCTTTTCCACGGTGAGGGAAGTTACCTGTAAATCGCGGGGTTGTCAGGTGGTGGATGCACAAACGGTTCTCACGCAGAGACGCGGAGGCGCAGAGAGGAGTCGCTACCAAACGGTGTCTGGCGATGATGAAGGATCGTTTTTTGCAAGGAAGGGTTGGATCGAACCGGTTTGTGCGATCTCACGTCCGAACAGGGTGCTCATAAATTCCGGGTTGGGAATCACGCCGACGCGACCGAGATCGAGACGATCGGCATCCCAGCAGGTACCGATGGTGGGGTCTTCGTGGTGGAGACCATCGGTGTGCCAGATGCACGCAAACTCGAGGAGCGCGAAGTCCGCATCGGACAGTTCGTAAGCGCGGCCTCGCAGTTGACCTGCGAAAACGGCACCGCGGGCTCCGTGGCCATCATCGTAACCATCGTCGAGGCGTTTGCTATCGTGGAAAAGAGCGAACAATCGGACGACATCGGCATTGGCACCAGTGCGGGTGGCGAGGAGCAGCCCGTTTTGTTCCACTCGCCGCCAATGACCGGGACCATGGAGCGAGGAGTGTTTGGGAAACTGCTCGCTGACGATGATCCAGAGCTGCTCGAAATCGATTTTCACGCCCCCGTGCTTTTTTAGATCGCTTCGTCTGTCTCCAGCTTGAGCACGTCTTCGAGGGTCTCGCGGCGGGAGATCTGGGTGATCTGGCCGTCTTCGAGCCAGAGTTGCGGGGCGCGGCCGATGGAGTTGTAGTTGGAGCTCATGGCGTAGCCGTAGGCGCCGGCGTCGTGGAGGACGAGGAGGTCGCCGGGATTGGGCACCGGGAGCGGACGCGGGGCGAGGAGTTCGGCGGAATCGCGGGTGAAGACGTCGCCCGATTCGCAGAGCGGACCGGCGACGACGATGGGTTCCACAGCTTCATCGGCGCTGTGCTCGGGCAGGGTGATGCGGTGGAAGGAGCCATACATGGCGGGGCGCACGAGGTCCACAAAACCGGCATCGACCATGGCGAAGGTGGCGCCGGGGCCTTTGGCGTTGGTCTGGGTCTGCTTGAGGTCGGTGACGGTGGTGACGAGCAGGGCAGAGGCGGCAACGTAGAAGCGGCCGGGCTCGATTTCCACGCGGATCTCGCGACCGGCAGCTTCACAGAGGCGGGTGCGGGCTTTCTTCAACATTTCGCCGAGCGGGGCGAGGTCGAAGGCGCGTCCGCCGCGGTAATCGTGCGGGATGCCGCCGCCGAGACTGACAGCCTCGACCTCGGGAAATTGCGGGAGCAGGGCGGCGAACTCGCTGGCGAGCAGGTCGAGATTTTGCAGGAGCTCCTCAATCTGCGGGCCGCTGCCCACGTGGGCGTGGAGCATGACGATCTTGAGCCCGGCCTTCTGTGCTTCCTGCACAGTGGCGGCGGTTTCGCTGTGCCAGATGCCGTGCTTCGAGCTTGGGCCGCCGGTGTCGCAGGCGTTCACGTGGCCGTGGCCGAAGCCGGGGTTGAGGCGCAGGGCGATGGGGCCGCGGTAACCGGCGCTTGCCAGTTCGCGGATCATGCCCGGGGAGCCGATGTTGGGCATCAGGTTGTTTTCCAGAATCACCTGCATCGCGTTGTCGCGGAAGACATCGGCGGTATAAAGAATGGTGGGAGGCTGGGAGCCACCGCTGAAACCGGCGCGCATGGCACGAAGCGCTTCGTTGCCCGAGACGGCATCGATCCAGATGCCCGCCTGCTGCACCTCGCGCAGCACCTTCGTAGCCGGGCAGGCCTTCATCGCGTAGCGGGCCTGGAGGCCGGTGCCCTCGGTCAGTTCCTTGATCGCGGCGATCTGGCGGCGCACGAGCGCGGCGTCGTAGATCCAGAAGGGAGTGCCCACCTGGGTGGCAAGGCGGCGCAGCAATGCCGCATCGTTCGCGGCGGCATGGGTGAGAAAGGCGTGATTCATGGAGTCGGAAAGCATTCTGCGCGCTTTCGGATTTCTCAAGGAGAAATCACGAGGGAAAATCCAAAATTAAGCGTTAAAAATTAAAAAACGGGATGGAGCAGGGAAGATTAAAGAGGAAAAAGGCCGCAAAAGAGCGGGGGAACGGCGTTTTTTGGGAGCGGCAACCTTACAAAATCCCCGGGGACGGTAGTGGCTCAGTTTGAAGGTTTTCCGTCTTTGTCTTGCTCTCGACCGCGACGGCCAGAGCAAGAGCAGGAGCAAGACAAAGAGGAAGAACTCCAAATTACCGAATTGAGCCATTGCCCCGGGGACATGCCGCTTGACGCTCCCATGGGCATTCATTACTTTCGCGCCTCTATATATGCGCAAGCTTGCCCGGATTACCATTCTATGCACCGCCGCCTGCCTGCTGGCCGACCAGCAGATCACGGCGGAAATCGTTTACAAGAAAGGGGAGGGCTGGAGCACGCAGGCACCGGGCAGCGATGATGCGACCGAGTCCACCGCCAGCGCGCAGTTCAAAAAAGCGCAGGACGTGGAGAGCAGTGGCGACATCAAGAAGGCGCTCGCCGATTACGATGCGCTCCAGCGGAAGTTCCCTTTCGCCATGTCCGGCCCGAAGGCACAGTTGAAGATCGGCCAGCTCAACGAACGGCTCGGCGACTACGAGCGCGCGTTCGACGCTTACGGCAAATACATTTCCAAATACCCGCAGGGCAGCGATTTCGACGAGGCCATCCAGGCGCAGTTCAACATCGCCGTGCGCTTCCTCAACGGCGAGCGCCGGAAGGTTTTCGGAGTGAAGACCTTTGGCTCGCAGGAGAAGGCCCGCGAGATGTTCGGCACGATTTTGAGCGAGGCTCCCTACAGCAAGCTCGCGCCGATGGCGCAGTTCAACACCGGCCTCGCCTATGAAAAGGCGGGCAAGCCGGCGGATGCGATCACGGCTTACAAAACGGTGACGGAAAAATATCCGAGCGATCCGCTGGCGGCCGATGCGCAGTACCAGATCGGCTACGTGTATTTCATGCAGCGCCGCGAGGGCAATTACGATCCGCACGTGGCGGAGAAGGCGCGCGAAGGCTTCGAGGACTTCATCGCCAACTACCCGAACAGCGAAAAAATCCCGCAGGCACAGGACAACCTGAAGCTGCTGGAAAACAAGGTGACCGGCAACACGCTGGACATCGCGAAATTCTACGACAAGACGAAGAACTACAAGGCGGCCGTGATCTACTACAACCAGGTGATCAAAGAGCAGCCGGACTCCGATGCGGCCAAGACGGCGAAGACCCGGATTGACGCCCTGCGCAACGAGGTGGGCGTGGATGCGCAGACGCCCGGCCCCGAGAAGGTGGAAACCAGCGCCCGCGCCGGCGCCCGTCGCAAGCTCCAGGCCCAGGTGGATACCGCCGCGCGTCCCGACTACAATGGCCCGCCGGTCGCCGTGCCCGAGGAAACCCCGGCCCCGACGCCGCAACCGCGCGCCTCAACCCCCGATGTGGCCCCTGTGCCTCCATCCGAGCCCACTCTGCCCCAGTGATCACGCGTTTCCTTCTCCCTCTGCTCGCGGTGCTGCTGGTCGGCTGTGCCGGATACAAGCTCGGCCCCGTGCAGCCGAAGTTCATGGACGGTGTGAAAACCGTCGCGGTGCCGACGTTCAAGAACGACACGCTCGTCCCGCATCTCGAAGCGCTGGTCGCCAATACGGTGATCAAGCAAATCCAGACCGATGGCACCTATCGCATTGCCCCGGTGGATGACGCGGATGTGATCGTGCAGGGCACCATCACCCAGATCGAGCGCAAGTCCGTGCGTTCGCTGGAGGCGAATGTGAATGCCACGAGTGAATTCAACCTCGTCGTCCACCTGAGCTATACCGTGACCCGTCGTGCGACCGGCGAGCAACTCGATTCGCGCGAAGTCACTGGCCAGACGAGTTTCTTCGTTGGCTCCGACATCCAGCAGGACGAACAGCAGGCACTGCCGCTGGCCGTGGCGGATGCGGCGGACCGTCTCGTGACCGACATCGGCGAAGGCTGGTAATCATTTACCGCAGAGGTGCGGAGGCGCAGAGGTGCGGAGAGAAGAGGATTGGATTTAGCTCCTTGGTGTCTGCGTGCCTTGGTGGTGAATCCGCTCCTTTATTGGTCATTCGTCATTGGTCATTTTCTTCACTTCTTTCTCGCCCTCTGGCCGCCTGCGCATTCAGTTTGAGGTGTGCTTTATCTTGTCGCCACTCCGATCGGTCATTTGGGGGATATTACCCTGCGCGCCCTTGAGGTGTTGAAAAATGCCGATTTGATCGCGGCCGAGGATACGCGGCACTCGCTCCGGCTGCTGCAGCACTACGAGATTCGCAAGCCGCTGGTGAGCTATCACGAGCATAATGAGGCCCGGCGCACGGCCGAATTGCTCACACCCCTGCGCGAGGGGAAAAATATTGCGATCATCACCGATGCGGGGATGCCGGGGGTTTCTGATCCCGGCTGGCGCTTGCTCAACGCGTGCCGCGAGGAAGGGCTCGAATATACGGTGATCCCGGGTCCGTCGGCGGTGTTGACGGCGTTGATTGGTTCGGGGCTTTCCAGTGAGCGGTTTCTTTTTGCCGGGTTCCTGCCGGTGAAAAGCGGGGGCCGCGAACGTGAGGTGCGTGGTGCCTTGGAGCGCTCTGAGACGACGGTGTTCTTTGAGTCGCCGCATCGCATTCTCAAAACGCTCACGGTGTTTGCGGAGCTGGCTCCGGCGCGCCGCCTTTGCGTGGCGCGGGAGCTCACGAAGCAGTTCGAGGAATTTCGCACCACGACGGCGGCGGAACTGCTGGCGCATTACACGGCGCATCCGGCGAAGGGCGAGATCTGTCTCGTCATCGAAGGCAACAACGAACGACGGAAACCTCAACCCGAGCCTGAGGAATGAACGAAGTCAAAGACCGTCTCCAGCAGCCTGTCCGCAACTTCGTTTCCAACGATTTCATCCAGTTGCCGGCCGACGCCACGGCGGCCAGTGCCACCGCGATCATCCGCGAGCTTTCGCCGCGGCATGGCGCGCTCTTTTACTTCTACGTGGTGGATGAAACGGAGCGGCTGGTCGGCGTGTTGCAGACGCGCACGCTCCTCGCCGCGCAGCCCGAGGAAATCCTGCGCGACCTGATGGTGAAGCAGGTGATCGCCATTCCCGAGACGGCGCTGCTGATGGATGCGTGCGAGCTGTTCGTGATGCACAAGCTGCTTGCCTTCCCGGTGGTGGATCGCGCGCGCAAGATCGTCGGCGTGGTGGATGTGCATCTCTTTAACGAAGAGGTTTTCGGCCTTTCGCACGACACGCACGCGACGAAGGGAGACGAATTTTTCCAGGCCATCGGGTTTCGGATTTCCCAGGTGCGCACGGCATCGCCGATCACGGCGGTGCGGTTCCGGCTGTCGTGGCTGCTCGTTACCATCGGTGCCGGGACGGCCTGCGCGTTGCTCGCGCGGGCGCATGAGGCGACGCTTTCACGCACGCTGGTGGTGGCCTTCTTTCTCACGCTCGTGCTCGCGCTGGGGGAGAGCGTGGCCGTGCAGTCGATGGCGCTGGTGCTGGAGGAACTGCAATTCCAGGGCAAGAAAACCGGGGCGTATTTGAAGCTGCTGGGCCGTGAACTGCTCACCGCCGCTCCGCTCGCGCTCACGATTGGGGCGATCGTGCTTGGCATTGTGTGGGTGATGGGCCGCGAGTTCTGGCCCGCCTGCGTGATTAGCGGGAGCCTGGGGATGGCGATCGTTTCCGCGTGTCTGATCGGGCAGTGCGTGCCTTACCTCATGCACACCTTCGGGCTCGATCTGAAGATTGCGGCCGGTCCGATCACGCTGGCGGTGACGGATATCGCGACGCTGACAATTTATCTGACACTGACTTCGGTGTTGTTGTAAGAAAACATTGGTTTGGAATCTGTTATGAACGATCCTTTTCAACACCTTAGTGCGATATATGGATCACTACTTGAGCAAGTGATCTCGCATCGAGATCTTGCAATTCTTTCGCAGCCGCAAAGCACTTTTTTTCTATGCATGACTGCGGACGGATCGGTTCGTTCGAATGGAATATATTCGCTGTGGTTCAATGATGCTTTTGTCTTACCACTTTCTGCACTACCAGAGGCATTTCGTGTAATTGGTGCATGTTTGAGTGCGGACGTGATTGAGCAATTTACGAAGGCACCTTTTACTTCCGTTCAACCCTTTCGAAACATCGGATTGCGGAGTTATCAGATGGCGCTATTGTCATTGTTTTGGCCTTCAGACGACCAACTAAACGAGGCCTATTACAATACCGGCGAAGGCATTGACCGCCTTTTGCTCAATTACTTTGAGTTAAATAAAGGCGAATTTCTCGGTCCTCAATGAACTTCCCAAGTAACGACGTGAGCGAACTTCCGTTTGCTCACGAGTCACTTGGCACATGCGAGGCCGGACAAGCATCCGGGCAATTTGTGGTTCCGTTCGACCTCAGATCAACTCCGCAATCTGCACTGCGTTGAGGGCGGCGCCTTTGAGGAGCTGGTCGCCGGCGACCCAGAAGGCGAGGCCGTTGTCGAGGGCGCAATCCTGGCGGAGGCGGCCGACTTCGCAGTCGTCGTTTCCGGCGCAGTTGAGCGGGAGCGGGTAGGTATTGGTCTTCGGATCGTCGGTGAGCTTGAGGCCGGGGGCCTTGGCGAGGACGTCGTGGGCCTGGGCCACGGAGACGGGCTTTTCGAACTCGGCATTCACGGCCACGGAGTGGGCGCGGTAAACGGGCACGCGCACGCAGGTGACGGAAGCCTTGAACGAGGGCAGGTGCATGATGCGGCGGCCTTCGTTTTCCATCTTCATCTCCTCCTTGGTGTAGCCAGTGTCGAGGAACGAATCGACGTGCGGGAGCACGTTGAAAGCGATCTGGTGCGGGTAAACTTTCTTCTCCACAGGCAGTCCGGCGTGGATGGCGGCGACCTGGGATTTCAATTCCTCAATCGCCTGGGCACCGGTGCCGGAGACGGCCTGGTAGCTGGCGGCGAAAACGCGCTTCACGCCGAAGGCCTGGTGCAGCGGCCAGAGCGCCATGAGCGTGATGGCGGTGGTGCAATTCGGGTTCGCGATGATGCCCTGGTGATTCTTCACGTCGGCGCCGTTGATCTCGGGCACGACGAGCGGGACCTTCGGGTCCATGCGGAAGGCGGAGGAATTATCCACCACCACGGCGCCTGCCTTCACGGCGAGGGGGCCGTATTGCTTCGAGATGCCGCCGCCGGCGCTGAAGAGGGCGATATCGACGCCGTCGAACGAATCTTCGCGGAGTTCGGTCACTTTCACGTTTTCACCGAAGGCCGGAAGTTCCTTGCCGGCCGAGCGGGCCGAGGCGAGCAGGGTCAGCTTGCCCACCGGGAAATTGCGGCGTTCCAGAACCTTGATCATTTCGATTCCGACGGCGCCGGTGGCACCGACGATTGCGACGTGATAGTTTTTACTCATAACAGGGACGTGAAACATATATCTTTAATGCCATGACGCAACCTCGCGATGAATCCACCCCGATTGAGCTCCGGATCAGCATTCCGCGGCAGCGGCTGGAACTGGTGGAAAGCGGGCGGGTGGTGCGCAGTTATGTGGTCTCGACCTCGCGCTTCGGACAGGGGAGCGAGCCGGGGAGTTTCAAGACGCCGCTGGGGCGGTTTCGGATTTCGGACAAGATCGGGGACGGGGCGGAACCGGGGATGATTTTCAAGTCACGGGTGGCGACGGGGCGGATCGGCAGTCCGCTGGAGCCGGATGATTTTGTGCAGACGCGGATTCTGTGGCTCGACGGGCTGGAGGCGCACAATGCGAATACGCATGGGCGATATATTTACATCCATGGGACGAACCAGGAGCCGCAACTCGGGCTGCCGGTGAGCCATGGGTGCATTCGGATGGGAAATGCGGAGGTGGCGGAGCTGTTTGAACTCGTCGGGGAAGGGTGTGGGGTGTGGATCCTCAATGATTGAACCGCCAAGACGCCAAGGCGCCAAGAGGGGAGAACTAAACGGGTGGCTCAGGCGTGGAGCTTGCGGTAGTGGCGGGGGCTGGCGCCGGTGTGGCGGGTGAAGATGACGGAGAAGCGCTCGGCGTTGGGGAAGCCGGCTTCCTCGGCGACGATGGCGAGCGGGCGGCTGGTGGTGACGAGCAGGGCTTTGGCGGCTTCCACGCGCATGGCGTTGAGCCGTTCCCAGGGTGACATATTGAGATAGAGCGCGAATTTTCGTTCCACGGTGCGCCGGGAAAGGCGCAGGGCGGCGCAGGCGGTACCGACCGAAATAGGAGAGCGCAGGTGGTCGCGGAAATACTGGAGCACGCGGCGGATCTCGGCGTCCTCGATCGCGGCGAGGGTGGTGGAGTGCCGGGGGATGACCGGACCGGGATTGATGAGCAGCGGGTGCTTCGGCGCGGAGGCGGGGCGCTGGATGAGGCGTTGAATCCATTCGGCGGCGAGCGTTCCGATATTCGACCATGGGATTTCCACGCTGGAAAGGCGAGGGTGGCTGAGCCCGCAGACCATTTCGTCGTTATTCGCGCCGACGACCGCGATGTCTTCGGGCACGCGGATGTCTTCCTCGGCGGCGGCGTCGAGCACGAGCCGGCCGAGCGGATCGTGGACGGCGAAAATGCCGACCGGCTTGGGCAGTTTTCGCAGCCACTGGCGGAGCGCGGTGGTGGGTTCGTTCCACGATTCCATGTAATTGCGCGGGCTGCGTTCCGGCTGGGTGAACCGGGAGACGTCGCGGCTGCCGAGCGCATTTTGAAAGCCGGCCAGGCGCTGGGTGGAATAGGGCATGCCATTGTGCACGCAGGCGAAGTGGGCATAACCGGCGGCGCGGAAAAAGGTGGCGGCCTCGCGACCGACCGCCTCGTCGTTCACGTCGATGGAGACCGCACCGGGATACAGCGTGTCGCTATCGGCGACGACGGTCGGGAGGCCCATGCCGACGATGGCCTCAGTAAGGCGGGGAAGCGATTCGGTGATGATGCCGTCGGGCTTGAGTTCCCCGATGCGCTTCACGATTTCTGCCGGGCGCCGGTGAATATTCACGATGCGAAAATCGAACCGCGCGGGCACGAATGGGGAGAGCGCCGGGACGAGGCGGCGCACAAAGATATCGGCGGTGGCCAGAACGATACGCCTGCTCATTCCTCCAATGGAAAGCGCCTGTCGCAAATCCACAAGAAAAAAGCGCAAAATGCGGTAGGAACGGTTTTGGAATATAGCTATGGTCAGTTCGTAATTTTTACCGGGCGTCCCCCGTTAGCAGAGCGCCCTGGCTCAACCCAATCCCTTACCATCATGTCCACTCATTCCTTCTTTCCAGTTCCCCGGATTTCATATCAAGGCCCCGATTCGCGCGAATCGCTCGCGTTCAAAGTTTATAACGCCGATGAACTCGTCGAGGGCAAGTCGATGCGCGACCACCTGCGCTTTGGTGCGGCCTACTGGCATTGCATGCGCAATCCGCTGGCCGATCCGTTCGGTGCGGGCACCGCGTTGATGCCGTGGGACGACGGCACCGATTCCACTGAAAATGCGCTGAAACGCGTGGATGTGTTCTTCGAGTTCCTCGAGAAAATCGGCATCGATTACTACTGCTTCCACGACCGCGACGTCTCGCCCGAGCGGGCGACGATTGGCGAAACGGAAAAGGTGTTTGACCAGATCACTACACGTTTGAAGGAGCAACAACAGGCCACCGGCAAGAAATTGCTCTGGGGCACGGCCTGTCTCTTTGCCCATCCCCGCTATGCGCAGGGTGGGGCGACGACTCCGGAAATCGGCGTCTATGCTTACGCGGCGGCGCAGGTGAAAAAGGCGATGGACGTGACCCATGCGCTCGGCGGCGAAGGTTACACCTTCTGGGGTGGACGCGAGGGCTACAACACGCTCATCAACACGGACCTCAAGCGCGAGCGCGATCATCTTGCCGCATTCCTGCACATGGCAGTGGCCTATAAAAAGGAAATCGGCTTCACCGGCCAGTTCTACATCGAGCCGAAGCCGCAGGAGCCGACCACGCACCAATATGATTCCGACTCCGCTGCGTGCCTGAACTTCCTCCGCGAATTCGGCCTGCTCGAGCACTTCAAGCTCAACCTTGAAACCAACCATGCCACCCTCGCGGGCAAGACGATGGTGCACGAAATGCGCGTGGCCCGGCATGCCAATGCGCTCGGCTCGGTCGATGCGAACCAGGGCACCTTTGGTTGCGGCTGGGACACGGATGAATTTCCGAGCGACCTGTATCTTACCACCGGCATCATGCTGGAGCTTTTGGAGATGGGCGGCTTCACCACCGGGGGATTGAATTTCGACGCCAAGCGTCGCCGCGAATCGTTCGAACCGGTGGACCTTTTCCACTCGCACATCATGGGCATGGACGCCTTTGCCCGCGGGCTCAAGGTGGCTGCCGCCCTGCGTGCGGATGGTCGCATCGCGGAGTTTGTGAAGGAACGCTATTCGAGCTGGGACGGTGAACTTGGCCGCAAGATCGAGGCCGGCCAGTCCTCTTTCGCCGAGTTGCATGCCATTGCGGTCACCGCGCCAGATCCGACCCTGCGCTCCGGTCGCCAGGAACTGCTCGAGAGCATCATCAACCAGGTGCTCTGCAAATAGGCTAAACCTCCATCCGATTACCCCAAATGATCCCTAAAATCGCCCTTCCCGCCCTCACGGCGGCCCTCATGGCTTCTCCATTGCCTTTGCTCGCAAAGGCAGTGGAAGCCACCTCCTCCATCCAGGAAAAAGACCACACCGTCGAGATCACCAGCGGTGGTGAAATTACCCGCGTGGAAGTGTGGAGCGATGCGGTGGTGCATGTCACTCATCGTCCGCTCAGTCTCAAGGAGACACCGCCCAGCCTTACGGTGATTGCCACGCCGCAAGCGGTCGATTGCACGATCGTGGAAAAGGCCGGTGAGATCGTGTTGACGACGGCGAAGGTGCAGGTCCGGGTGGACAAACACAGCGGCCAGGTGCGGTTCCTCAACCACGATGGCTCCACGGCCTTGAGCGAGGCGAAGGCTCCATGGCTCAGCTCCGCCACCGTGGGTGCGGCCACGGATACGATCACGGCAGGGCAGCAATTTGTGCTCGATCCCAAGGAGGCGATCTACGGTCTCGGCCAGCACCCGGACGACGGGAAGATGAATTACGTGGGCAGCCATGTGAAGCTGCAGCAGCAGAACACGAAGATTGCGATCCCGGTGCTGATTTCGTCGAAGGGATACGGCGTGCTCTGGGACAATCCGGCGATCACCGATGTGGATATCGGTGAAGCGGATAAAGGGCTGCTGGCCTGGCATTCCGAGGCCGGATTCGGAGTGGACTATTATTTCCTGCAAGGTGCAAAGCCGGACGAGGCGATTGCCGATTACCGCTGGCTCACTGGCGCAGCGCCGATGTTTGGCAAGTGGGCGTGGGGATTCTGGCAGAGCCGCGAACGCTACAAGACGCAGGATGAAATTCTGGGCATCGTGGCGGAATATCGCAAACGCGGCATTCCCCTCGATGGGATCATTCAGGACTGGCAGTATTGGGCTCCGCTCAACCAAGACACAGCAGAGGGCGGCTGGGGTTCCCACGAGTTCGACCCCGCGCGTTATCCCGATCCGGCGGCGATGATGAAATCGGTCCACGACCAGCATGCGCACATCATGGTGGTCTCGTGGGCGAAGTTCGACGTGACCAACAAAAAGGTCAGCATTCCCAATCTGCGCGAGCTGGAAGCGGTGAACGGGGTTTACAATCCAGCCATCCCCTATGCTTTTCCCGCCGGGCTCGGCAAATGGTATGACCCGTTCAACGATCAGGCGCGGGCGGTTTACTGGAAGCTGATGTCCACCCACCTTTTCTCGTTGGGCGTGGATGCGTGGTGGCTGGATGCCTCCGAGGCGGAATTGAGCGGCAAGTGGGGCGAGTTCCGCAACTTCAAGACCGGCAAAGGCCCCGGGGCCGTAGTTTTCAATGCCTACCCGCTGGAGCATACCCGGGCGGTGTATGAAGGACAGCGCTCCGAGAGCAGCGCCAAGCGGGTGCTGATTCTCACGCGTTCCTGCTATGCAGGGCAGCAACGCAACGCGGCGATTAGCTGGTCGGGCGACATCCCGGGAAAATGGGAGGTGCTGCAAAAGCAGATTCCCGCCGGGCTGAATTTCACCGCGAGCGGAGTGCCGTATTGGAACACGGATATTGGCGGCTTTTTTGGCGGCGATCCGGCAGACCCGAAGTATGCGGAGTTGTTCACCCGCTGGTTCCAGTTTGGCGCGTTCTGCCCGATGTTCCGCGTGCATGGGACGAACAAGCCCAAGGAGGTGTGGCGCTTCGACGAAGCCACGCAGAAAATCCTGACCGACTACATCAACCTGCGCTACCACCTGCTGCCGTATATTTACTCGGTGTCGTGGATGGTGACGCACGAGGGCTACACGATGATGCGCCCGCTGGTGATGGATTTTCCCGGCGACCAGGAGGCGCGGAATATTCCCGACCAGTTCATGTTTGGCCCCGGGTTACTGGTAGCTCCGGTCACGCAGCCGGGCGCGCAATCGCGCAGCGTGTACCTGCCGGCGGGAACCTCGTGGACGGACTTCTGGACCGGCAAGACGTATGCAGGTGGCCAGCGAATCGAGGCCGTGGCACCAATCCAGACCCTGCCGCTTTTCGTGAAGGCGGGCACGATTCTTCCCTATGGACCGGCGGAACAATATGCGGAGGAAAAGACCGATCCGATCGAGCTGCGCATTTACCCGGGAGCCAATGGCGACTTCACGCTCTATGAGGATGAGGACGACAATTACGATTACGAAAAGGGACTCCACGCGACCATTTCGTTGCACTGGGATGACCGGAAGCAGGCGCTGACCATCGGTGCCCGCAAAGGGGAATACCCGGGAATGGTGAAGGATCATACGTTTCGCGTGGTGCGGGTTTCACCCGAGGGTGGAATCGGCGTCGCTTCCGTCGCGGGCCCGGTGATTGAAATCCAGTATCACGGAGCCGAAACCCGGGTCGCCCTGCCGGCCGGGAAAGAGTAAAATCAGAGTAGCGCTGGCTTTTGACAACCCAAGTCTCTCGGTTGGCATTTTTTCACCCATCCAACCGTCACGAAAAAAGCGTTGAGTTGCAGGACAGCCATGCTTTCATGGCATCTGCATCCTGCAACAGAAAGGAGGGAAAATATCAAATGATCCGTATTCTTACCATCGCCGTGCTCAGCATGGCCGTTGTTAGCCTGGGCGCCTGCGCCAAGAAGGAAGCCGCTCCGGCTCCTGCTTCGACCGGTATGTCCAAGTAACACTTTGGCATTTTTAAGAAAAAGGCCAGCCTGGGTTCCCAGTCTGGCTTTTTTCTCCCCGGCGGGGGGCGGTCTTCTCCGACTGCTCCTCACCTCCCCCGTGCGCGCTGCGCGGGCGGGACTGGCACCTTCACCTTTCCATGCGCCACGCTGGCGTAGAGGCTGCCGCTTTTTAAAAAACGCCAGGGCAGGTGGGTGGATTTCGTGATGCCGACGCGGAGGTCGCTCAGTACCTCCACCGGCGCCGGAGCGGGAACGAAGCAGCGCTCCGGATCGGAGCACAGGTCGAGACCGTGATGTTCGCCGGTGATGGCCAGCGCCTGGGCGAGCTTGCCCGGCCCCGAGCAGAGGGTGCTCAATTTTTCCTGCCCTCGCCTTTGCCTCATGAGCTCGATCCCGCGCCGCGGCTCCAGCGCGCGAAAGAGCACGAAGCCCTCTTCGTCGCCGTGTTTCACCAACACGTTGAGCATCCAGTGCATGCCATAGTTTAGATACACATAGGCGGTGCCGGGCGGGTGCTTTTCGACGAACTCGCGGGCGCTCTTGCGAAAGAAGGTATGGGACGCCTCGTCCCCGCGTGCGGTGTAGGCCTCCGTTTCGACGACGATGCCCGCGCAGCCGTCCCAGCGCAGCTCGCAGCCGATCAATTCCCGCGCACAGGTGAGCGGATCGCGTTGAAAAAATTCACGGCCAATCATCGCCTCACATCCCGGTCGGGTGATCGATGAATTCCCACGGCAGCCGGAACTTCCCGGCCATGTGTGCGGCGAACGCCTTCACCCCGAAGGTCTCGGTCGCGTAGTGGCCGCCGTAAAGCAAGTTTACCCCCAGCTCTTCCGCCGCGGTGAAGGTGGCATTCGAGCCCTCGCCGGTAATGAAGGTATCCACTTTCTCCCGGGTCGCCGCCGCCGTCACGAGACTGCCCGCGCCGCCGGTTACGATGCCGATGCGACGGCATTTCTCCGGTCCCCCGGCGATCAGCTTCACCGGGCCTCCCACCGCCGTTGCCAGTTTTTTCATCAGAGTGTTTCGTTCGAGGCTGGTCGTGGCCACCAGCCCGATCTTTGATCCTTTTTCCTCGAAGGCCGGTTCGTATTTTTTGAGGCCGAGCGCTTTGGCCAGCAGCACATTGTTTCCCAGCGTGGGATGCGCATCCAGTGGCAGGTGCGCGCTGTAAACCGCCAGATCGGCCTCGAAGGCCAGCTTTACCTTTCGCCGGAAAATACCGGTCACCGGCGCCAGCCCGCCCCAGAGCAACCCATGGTGCACGATCAGCAAATCCACGCCGCGCCGTGCGGCCTCCGTCATCGTCCACTCGCAGCCATCCACGGCGGCGCCGATGCGGGTGACCTTTCCCGAGTTTTCGATTTGGAGCCCGTTCACCGCGGTGGGATAATCGCTGATCTCAGCGATGCGCAGCAACGTGTCCATTTCTTTGACCAGGTCGTGGAGGAGCGTTTTCACAGGAGCATCATGCCTGGCCCGGCGACGGGTGCAAGCCATCGGAGGAACTATCAGCCCTAGCCCGACACCGAGGACCGATCGTGAACGGGTGACGGCGGCTCAATTCAAAAGGTGACTCGGTGCGAAAAATGGATCAAGTTCAGTGCCATCATGAGTTCCTCGAACACCCGTATTTTCCTCGTCCGCCACGGTGCGACCGTCCTCACGGCCGAAGACCGCTTTGCCGGGGCCACCGATGTGCCGCTTTCCGATGAAGGCCGCGAGCAGGCCAGCCGGCTTTCGCAACGCCTGAGCACGGAGCCGATCGCCGCCGTCTATGCCTCGCCGCTGGGACGCACGATGGAGACGGCGCGCATCATCATCGGGCCGCATCAGTTGCCGGTGCAGGCGCGGGAAGGGCTGCGCGAGATTTCGCACGGACGCTGGGAGCAGATGACCCGCCGCGAGGTTGAGGAAGCCTTCCCCGAAGAAGCCGCGGCCTGGGACGCCGATCCCTACACCTTTGCCCCCAAGGGCGGCGAAAGCGGCCTTGCCGTGACCGCCCGTGCCCTGCCGGTGCTGGTGGATATCGTGCATGAAAACATCGGCAAGACCGTGCTGGTCGTCTCGCACAAAGCCACGATCCGCCTGCTGCTCAGTTCACTGCTGGGCTTCGATCCCCGCCGCTATCGCGACAACCTCGATCAAAGCCCCTGCGCGTTGAACATCATCGACTTCAAGGACCCGGTGCGCGCCCGCCTCACGCTTTTCAACGACACCTCGCATTACGCCGAGGCCGGCCTGGCGATTCCCAGCGTCCCCGGCGCCCGACTCTCGAAATGGTGGGATGGGCCGAAGGCGGAAGCCAAATAGGGTCGGCTCCCTCTTTCAGCGCGAAAGAATTTGTCTTCCCACCATTTCCCGGGCAGCTTGAGCGCCATGACTGCTGAGAAAAGACGCTTCGGTTGTTTGGGGATCGGGTTGATTATTTTGCTGGCGATGAGCGCCTTGCTCAATCTGGTGCTGCTGGGGATCCAGGGCGCCTCCCATACGAAGATTGGCTCGTCGTTTGGAGAAGAAGGGCCGAAGTTCCGCGAACAGACGGTGGTGCCGGGCAATAGCGATTCCAAGATCGCGGTGATTTCGCTGAAAGGCGTCATCAGCAGTTCCACCGAGGGCACTCTCGGCGATTCGATGGTGGATGACATGAAGCTGGCGCTGAACCAGGCGGCGAACGATGCGAGCGTGAAGGGCGTGATCCTGAGCGTGGACTCTCCGGGCGGCGAGGTGACGGCCTCGGACATCATTTACCACGAGGTGACGAAGCTGCGCGCGAAGAAGCCGGTGGTGGTTTACATGGGCTCGCTGGCGGCCTCGGGCGGTTATTACATTTCCTGCGGGGGAAGCTGGATCGTGGCAAATGAAACGACGCTCACCGGCAGCATCGGCGTGATTATTTCCACGGTGAAGTATAAGGATCTGCTCGGGAAGATCGGGGTCGAACCGATGGTCTTCAAGAGCGGCAAGTTCAAGGACATGCTGAGCGGCTCACGGGACATGACGCCGGAAGAGACCGCCTACATTCAAGGCATGGTGATGCAGACCTACGGCAAGTTCGTGGGCATCGTGGCCGCGGAACGGCATCTGCCGGAGCAGCAGCTCCGCGACGGGATTGCTGATGGCCGGGTGATTTCCGGCAAGGACGCGCTGGGCGACAAGCTGATCAACCAGATCGGTTACTTTGAAGATGCGGTGGCCAAGGCCCGCGAGCTGGCCGGGGTCTCCGATGCCGAGGTGGTGAGCTACAAGGCTTCGGCGGGCTTTGGACGGTTCCTCAAGATGTTGGGCAAGGCGGACAATGCGAAAATCGAGGTGAGCCTCGAACAGCAACTGATGCCCGCGCTGGAGCCGGGCCGGCTCTACATGCTCCCGAGTTACTACGCTCCGTGAACCTGCCCGATGCTTCGCAGCCGGCGCTTCCGCCTGGCTCCATGGCGGTTTTAATCCCGATCTTTGCGCTGCTGCTGGCTTGGGGCGTGCGGGTATATGTGCGGGTGGCGCGGCAGATCATGAAGGAGGGGGGGCGAGTCCATGCCCAGCCGTTGGATTTGCCCGAGGCCATGTTCGCCACGATGTTGGCGGGATTTCTATGTTTGATGGCGCTCCAGGGATTTGCCGGCAAGTCGATGCCGGTGACCCCGCAGCGGATGCTTGGCAGCGCCGAGTTTTTCGGAATGATCGTGCTTGCCATCGTGGCAACGTTGAAGGTTCGGCACCATTCGCTGACCGAATTGTTTGGCTGGCGGCGGGTTCCTTTTTTCCGGTTGGGAGGTCGCGCGGTGGTATTCCTGCTGGCGGCTTTTCCGCTGGTGGCGGTGATGAATATCGCGATGGCCGGGTTGCTGGGAGATCGCGGCGAAATGCAGGACGTGGTGAAGTATTTCCTCAATGCCAATCAACGGCATGACTACGCGGCGATCATCGAGACGATCGTACTGGCGGCGGTGGTGGCGCCGATTTTTGAGGAGTTTATTTTTCGCGGGTTTCTCTACGGAGTGGCCCGGCGTTACTTCGGTATGACACCGGCGATCATTCTGGTCTCGGCGTTGTTTGGCGCGATTCATTCGAATCTGGCCGCGCTGCCGGGGCTGACCGTGCTGTCGATGTGTTTCTGTCTCGCCTATGAGGTGACGGGCTCGCTGTTTACTTCGATGATCATGCATGCGCTGTTCAACCTCACGTCGCTGGTGCTAATGATGTTGAGCATGCACGCGCTGCCATGAAGATTGCCGACTACGGAGAGGATCGCCTCGTTGCGGAATTGACGCGGGGCCTGCCCCACGTGGGCGACGATTGCGCGGTGATCGGCGGTCCGCGTGCCCGCGAATGGCGGTTGCTCAAGACGGATGCGATCCTCGAGGGCGTGCATTTTCTGCCCAGCCACGATCCGCGCAAAATCGGCTGGAAGGCCCTGGCGCGTGCGGTGAGCGATGTGGCCGCGATGGGCGGCACCCCGCGCGAGGCGCTGGTGACGCTGGCGCTGCCGCCGGAACGCGAAGTGGCGTGGGTGAAATCGCTGTATGCCGGGCTGCGCAAGTGCGCGCGGCAGTTCGGGGTGGAGATTGTCGGCGGCGAGACGTCGCGTTCGCCGGGGCCGCTGTTCATTTCTATCGCGCTCACCGGGACGGTGGAGCGGCGGCATTGTGTGAAGCGCGGGGGCGGGAAAAATGGGGATACGCTTTTTGTCACCGGGCGGCTGGGCGGCTCGATCGCGGGGAAGCACCTGGGCTTTCAACCCCGGGTGGCGGAGGCGCAATGGTTGGTGCGCAATTTCCCGATTCACGCGATGATGGACCTCAGTGACGGGCTTGGCGCCGATTTGCCGCGCCTGGCGCGGGCCAGCGGGCTGGGCTGGGAATTATTCGAGGAGCAACTGCCGCTGAGCCGGGGCTGCACGACGCGGAACGCGATCAGCGACGGCGAGGACTACGAACTGCTCTTTGCGCTCGCTCCGCGCGACGGTGTCGCGTTACAAACGGCGTGGCGCCAGACGTTTCCCAGGCTGCCGCTCACCGAAATCGGCTTTCTGAAAAACTCCAACCCTTCGCAAACGATCCGTGGCTACGATCATTTCCCATCGCATTGAAGAAACGCTCGAGGCTGCCCGCGGGCTCGCTGGCTCGCTGCGGGCCGGCGATGTGATCGCGCTCACCGGTGATCTCGGCGCGGGGAAGACGCACTTCGTCAAAGGGCTGGCGCTTGGGTTGGGTTCGGATGCGGAGGTGACCAGCCCGACCTTCACGCTCATCCACGAATACGGCGGGGGCCGCCTGCCGCTTTTTCATTTCGATCTCTACCGGCTCGACGAGGCCGAGGAAGTGAGCCGCATCGGATTCGACGAATATCTCGAGAGCGATGGCGTGTGCGTGGTCGAGTGGGGGGACAAATTTCCCGAACTGCTCCCGCCGGAAACGCGCTGGGTGCGAATTGACTTGCTGCCCAATGACGAAAGGAAGATCGAAGGATTGTGACCATTCTCGCCCTTGAAACCTCGACCGATCGCGGCAGCGTCGCCGTGCTCAGCAACGGTCGCGTGCTCTACGAGCAGGCCTTTCAAGCCGAGCGCGGGCACAGCGAGCAGATCTTCGGCTGCCTGGAGGCGGTCTGCGTTTTCTGCACGCCCTGCGACCGGATCGCCATCGGCCTCGGGCCGGGCTCGTATTCCGGCGTGCGCATTGCCATTTCTGCCGCTATCGGGCTGTCCATGGCCACCGGCGCAGAGCTGGTGGGGCTCGTTTCCGCCGCCGCCCTCGAAGGCGATGAACCTCACTACGCCATGATTGGCGATGCCCGACGCGGCTCCTACTATTATGTCGAGGTGAGCAACGGTGCCTGCGACTTCGGCCCTGTTCTGCTCTCCGCCGAAGAGCTCACCGCCAAGCTCAACGGCAACATGCACCCGATTTTCTCCGACGCCCCGCTCGCCGATTTTCCGCAGGCGGAACTCGCCTTCCCCAGCGCAACCCGGCTCGCCCGGCTCGCGGAGCAAAACATCGGCATCGTCCAGCGCGATATGCTCGAGCCTCTCTACTTGCGCGACCCGCATATCACGCTGCCGAAGGCGAAGTAGGTGGAGAAATATGTGAAGTAAAACGGCGAGATCTGTCTTGTTGTCCCACGCCGCCGACCAGAAATTGTAGGGTGGTGATCTTCGCCCCCATTCCAAAACCGCGTGCGGAATAGATGATAAGAACTTCGACTGCAACGTCGGATCCCTCTGTATTCTCCTCGTCCTCTGTGGCTTTCCCACTTGACGACCTGGCGGTTAACTCCTCACGCCCTCACGCACCCACAATCAACGACTTGCCCGCCTTGTCCAAAGTCGCCTGCCCGGTCTTGATCACCGGACACTGGCCGTAATAGCGGAAAAGCTCCCAGATACTGAGCACGGGCGTCGTCGTCTCGAGCTTCCGAGCCCGGGGCAGGTTCCAGAATGGAATGGCCGGCCACTCGTGGTGCTCCCAGTGCATCCACGCATTATGCGGCGCGACCATGAAGGCCATCACCGGCGGCATTGAGATGCGGTGGGTATCGTCGGTGCCTAGATGCTCGACCCAGCAGCGCAGCCGCCAGACCGCGACAAACGAACTGAAGAAGGCCGCAAACCACATGATCGGAATCCAGGCATTCCCGGTGGCAATCGCCATGCCGGAGAGAATGGCAATCGTCAGCCACGGGCCCAGGTAGTGCCGCAGTTTTTCGGCCCGCATGGAAACCATCAGCCGCAGGGCCTCGAAGGCCCCCAGGCCCGCGAGATCCTTGAAAAAGCGCCACGCGATGCCGTTGCGAGTCCGGGGCACATCCCATTCCGGCGCGCCCAGGTTCCGATAGGCCATCTCGGTATCCTGCTCTGTGTTGAGGAACCGGTGATGCGGGAAATGAAAGCCTTTGTAACCGCTCATCGTCGTGCCGAGCGGCCAGAAGATGAAGAGCTGGGTCAAGGCATTGTTGAGCCACAGGCGTGGCGTGCCGAGCCGGTGCGCTCCATCATGTCCGAGCACCCCGAGCGCGTGCTGGCGGGTCCCGATAAACAGGGTGCAAAGAATGTAAGCGCCCGGATGGTTGATCCATCGGGCCAGCGCAAACGCCGCGATAATCATCGCCCAATCGCCCGCCAAAGGGAGGGCGAACCGGTGCAGCCTGGGCACCCGGAGCGCCACGAGTTGTTTGCGGAGCGCGACCGGATCGGTCAACGCCTTTTCGGGGTGATCGTCCAGCCGACCATCGACCACGCAATCCCTACCCGCATCGTTCTGAACCACCTCCACCGCCTCCCCATTTCGGTGAACTGAATTCATAGTGTGAGTTTCTAGCCCACAAGTGTTCAAATCACAACCAAAAGCTCGCCTTTCCTCCTCTGCGCCTCCGCCCCGCTGTGATTAAAACGATTTATTAACCACATTAAATGATTGTCAGCGGTGGCTGGTACTGCGAATGCTCTGCTTGGAAGCTGATGTTTCGGAAAATCGTTTTCTCAGTTTTAGTTCTCGCGGCGTTCATCCGGCCTACTCTGGCGGTGGATGCCAGTGATTTCACCGCTCCGATCGCCCGGTACTTGAAGGGCGATCCGCATCAACGCCGCCCGCAACTCATTCGAGATGAGACACTTACCCGTGTCGCCATGGAGCGCGCGCAGGACATGGCCCGCCGCGGCTACTTCAACCACGTGAATCCCGACGGGATCGGACCCAACTACCTGCTCAAGCAGGCTGGCTATCCTTTGCCAGAGTGGTGGAGTTCCTCCCGTTCGCTGAATACGGTGGAATCCATCTGTGCTGGCTATCCCACTCCCGAGCTTGCCTGGCAGAGCTGGATGCATTCCAGCCCGCACCGGACTCATCTCCTCGGTCTCCATTCCTTCTACGCTGCTGAAACCCGCTATGGAGTGGGCTTCGCCTATAACCCGAACAGCCGGCTGAAATACTATTACGTCGTCATCACGGCCCCGCCACGCTCGGCGGCCACAGCCTCGACGTTGGGTCGCCAGCATCCGACCGCCTTGTTCACGCAGAACGTGGTCTGGAACGTCTGGTAAAATTCGCAAAGGGAAGCCACAGAGGACACAGAGAAAGTCGGTTGTAGTGGCGGTCTATGACCGTCGCAATCTCGATTTTTCATTGGCAGGTCCCCCAAAATCCCCTGATGACACATCGTCCTTTCAAAATAGTTGACTATTCGGTTTAGTCGGCTATTCTGCCTTCATGCCACGTTGTAGCGATGCCAGACAAAGGCTGATGGATGCCGCGCACGAGTTGCTGTGGGAACACAGTTACGGCTCGACCAGCGTGGACGCCATCTGCGAGAAGGCCGGCACGAAGAAGGGTAGTTTTTACCACTTCTTCGAGTCGAAGTCCGAGCTGGCGCTGGCCGCGATCGAGGATAACTGGCAGGCCAACAAACGCCATTTCGACACCATTTTTTCACCCACGGTTCCGCCTTTGGCGCGAATTGAGAACTACCTTTCTAGCGCGCTGCGCTGCCAGGAAGGCCACAAGGAACAGAGTGGACAAATCCTCGGGTGCCCTCTGTTCAGCCTCGGTTGCGAGATCAGCACCCAGGATCAAGTCATCCGCGAAAAGGTCGTGGCCGTGCTGGATCAGCACGTGAAATACGTGGAATCTGCCATCCGCGACGCCCATGCCGCCGGGCTGGTCCATGCCCCGGACCCCGGCCAGCGCGCGCGCCTGTTTTTCATGTGCTTCCAAGGTGCCCTCACCCAGGCCCGGATCCAGAACAGCCTCACCCCGCTGAAAGATTTTCGGCAAAATGCGATGGAATTGCTGGGCGCGCCAGTGAGGCCCATCGAAGTGGCGGCAAAATGAATTTTTGAACGAAAAATAAACCAACTGGTCAACTATTATCAGCCATTTTTAGAAAGAGACACACCATGAACAACACGACCAACGTCAATTCCCTGACCTTCGAGAAAGAAGTGCTCCAATCCGACAAACCCGTCCTCGTCGATTTCTGGGCTCCCTGGTGCGGCCCTTGCCGCCTCATCGCCCCAATCCTGGAAGAAATCGGTGTCGAAACCGCCGGTCAGGCCAAAATCGTGAAGGTCAACGTGGATGAAAATCCCGAACTGGCCGCGAGCTTCCACATCCGCTCCATCCCCGCCCTCTTGATCTTTAACGAAGGCACGGTGCGCGATCAGATTATTGGCGCGGCCCCGAAGCAGACGATTTTGCAAAAGCTTAACGCTCAAACCCATTCGGCCAGCGTTTAATTGGAGTCAGTCAAAACCCATTAAAATCCTGCCCTTATGAATCATTCCGAAAAGCTCCAACTGCTCGCCAAAGACCTGACCAAAGGCTATCCCCGCAGCCCGCGTGAAACGCTGGCCGGTTACGTCGTCGCGGCGCGTGCGCTCGACAAGTGCCGGGCCGTGGTCGCCGGCACCGCCGGGGAATACCACTCCGGCTGCCCGCTGGACATGATGTTCTTCGATTTTGCCGGAATCTCCTATGAGGAGTTCAAAGCCTTCGTCGCCACGGGCGCAACCGACGCCGAGGTGGAAGCCTGGATCAAGGAAAAGGCCAGGCCCCGCGAGCGCATCGAGATCATCCGCTGGAACAACGACCTGCGCTACAAGCGCGTGAGCGAGCTGCCCGACAAGCTGCAGGAGTATTTCGAGGATTACATCCCGCAGTTCACGCCCAAGAGCCATCCCGTTTACGCCTTTTTCGACATCTACGACCTCGAAGAGGAACGCCTGTAACCCATTACCCAACCTATGAATCTCCAACTGACCAACAAACTGGCGCTGGTGAGTGGCTCGACCGCCGGCATCGGCGCGGCCATTGCCGAAGCACTCGCCGCCGAGGGCGCGCGCGTGATTATCAACGGTCGCACGCAAGCCCGCGTGGATGCCACGATCAAGCAGATCCTCGTCGTAAATCCCGACGCGAAGCTGGAAGGCTTTGCCGGCGATCTTGCGACCGAGGCGGGCACGAAGGAACTCGTCGCCCGCTTTCCCAAGGTGGATGTGCTGGTAAACAACCTGGGCATCTTCGAGCCGAAGGAGTTTACCGCCATTCCCGATGAGGACTGGACGCGCTTCTTCGAGGTAAACGTGCTCAGCGGCGTCCGCCTGAGCCGCGCCTACCTGCCCGGCATGCTGGAGCAGAACTGGGGCCGCATTGTCTTCATCTCCAGCGAGTCGGGGCTGAATATTCCGAAGGAAATGATCCACTACGGAATGACAAAGTCCGCGCAGATCTCGGTCGCGCGCGGCCTCGCCGAACTGACTGCCGGAAGCAATGTGACCGTCAACTCGGTGCTGCCCGGGCCGACCCGCTCAGAAGGGGTCGAGGATTTCGTCGGCAAACTCTCGAGCGGAAAATCGTTCGAGGAATTTGAGAAGGAATTCTTCGAAAAAGTGCGCCCGACTTCGCTCATCAAGCGCTTCGCCAGCGTGCAGGAAGTCGCCTCGATGGTGACCTACGTGTGCAGTCCGCTCGCCTCCGCGACGAATGGTGCGGCGCTCCGCGTGGAAGGCGGCTGTGTGAACTCGGCCTTTTAGCCAGCCCGCATGCGTCGTCGCAATAAACATCAACCCTTTTTGGGAACGCGGCTCTGATCCGGTGATTGGATCGGCGCCCTTCCCGATCCAACCCATCCGAAAGAAAATGAAAAACACTCCAGTAATTCTGAATCAACGTCCGCAATTTCATCGCGCGATCAACGAGATGGAATTGCCGGAAGACGCCGCGCCGATCCTGCCCGCCGCGAGCACACCCCTCGATGACGGCGGGTTGCTCGACGAATACTCACGCACCATCTCCGCGGTGGTGAACCGTGTGGCGCCGAGCGTGGTGAACATTCGCGTGACGACGAAAGACGGGCGCGGGGGCGGCGGCTCGGGCTTCATCATTGCCCGGGACGGCTTCATCCTCACCAACAGCCACGTCGTGCGCAACGCGGTGTCGCTCGAGGTGACGCTGCACGATGCCCGCACCTATCCTGCCGAGTTGATCGGCGAAGATCCCGACACGGATCTCGCGGTGGTGCGCATTGACGCGCCAGACCTGCAACACGTGCGGCTCGCGGATTCCTCGCAGATTCGCGTGGGCCAGATCGCGGTCGCCATCGGCTCGCCCTATGGCTTCCAGCAGACCGTGACCACCGGCGTCATCAGCGCCCTGGGCCGCACGATGCGCGCCGAGTCGGGCCGGTTGATGGATGACATCCTGCAAACGGATGCCGCGCTCAATCCCGGCAACTCCGGCGGCCCGCTCGTGAACAGCGCCGGTGAAGTAATCGGGGTGAACACGGCCGTGATCCTGCCCGCACAGGGCATCTGTTTCGCGATCGCCAGCAACACCGCGCAATTCGTGGCCGCCTGGTTGATCAAGGAGGGCCGCATCCGCCGGAGCAGCATCGGCCTGGCCGGACAGAACGTGCCATTGCACCCGCGCGTGGTGCGCTTCCACAAGCTGCCGCGCAATTCCGGCGTGCTGGCGATGGAGGTCGAACCCCACAGCCCCGCGGCGGTGGCCGGCCTCCAGACCGGCGACATCATTGTCGGCTTCAAGGGCCATCCCGTGGCCTCGATTGACGATCTGCACAAGCGGCTGGTCGCCAGTGAAATCGGCGTGCCCTCGCCCGTGATGGTGTTGCGCAAGACCGAGAAACTGTTCCTGATGATCGTGCCGCGCGAATTGCCGGTGCGGACGGCGCATTAAACATCGTTGCACATGAACCACCGGGAGCGCCATGCCATGGAAAGGGAGCGATTCCAGCCGCTGGCGTTTCCCGGTAGAAAACTCCTCTCCCGGGAGATGCCGGTGACTCACCGTTACCGCGCTCCCGGGACGAAGGGCCGGTCCGGCTTTCCATTTCCCAAGCGCACGGGCGAGTGCGGCTTCACAACGCCGCCACCGGTCTCATCATTTCTGTAAGCACAAAAAACAAACCATCAAAAAATATGAGCACATTGCTGCAAAATAAAATTGCCCTCATCACGGGCGGAACGTCTGGCATTGGCAAAGCCACCGCCCTCGCCTTTGCCCACGAAGGCGCAAAAGTCGTCCTCAGCGGCCGCCGCGAAAAAGAAGGCGCGGAAGTGGTCGCCGAAATCAAAAAGCTCGGCGGCGAAGCCTCGTTTTTTCGGGCCGACGTCGCCGAGGAAGCGGACGTGAAAGCCCTCGTGGATTTCACCGGGTCAACCTACGGGCGGCTCGACATCGCCTTTAACAACGCCGGAATCGAGTTGTTGCAGCCGCTGGAGGAATGCACCGAGGCAGATTATCGCCGCGTCTTCGACATCAACGTCTGGGGCGTGCTCAGCGCCCTGCGCCATGAGACCGCGCTCATGCTCAAGACCGGCGGCGGCGCGATTGTGAACACCTCCAGCATTGGCGGCGTGGTGGGCTTCGCAGGCGCCAGCATTTATGCGGGCACCAAGCACGCGGTGGAGGGCATCTCCAAATCCATCGCGCTTGAATTTGCGACGCGAAACATCCGCGTCAACACGGTCGCCCCGGCGGCCATCGAGACCGACATGGTGGATCGCTTTGCCGGCAAGGAGGGCGAGATGCGCGAATACTTGAAATCGCTGCACCCCATCGGACGCATGGGCAAAAGCGAAGAAATCGCCGATGCGGTGGTCTTCCTTTGCTCCGATCGCGCGAGCTTCGTCACCGGAGAAACCTTCAAAGTCGATGGCGGCTTCACCGCCAAATAACCAAACCAAAAAACAACCCGCATTACCCATGGACATTGCAGCCCCTGATCTCACTCAACGCCCGCCCCGCAGTTCGCGCAGTCGCCTCGGCGGTTACGTTTACCTGCCGCGCATGCTGGACAAATGCCGCGCCACCCTCGTCGGCAAAAATGGCGAATACCACTACGACTGCCCGCTCGACAAGCGGCTGCTCTCGTTTCTCGACCTCGATCCAGAGGCCTTGAAAAATGAGGTCGCCACCGGCAAGGGCGACTGGGAAATCCTGGAATGGATTCTCGCCCATGCGAAGAACAAGCACACCGCGTGGCAGGTCGAGGAATGGAGCAGCTATATGATCCGCCGCGGCCCGACCAGCGACGCGGAAACGCTGGGCTGGTTCGCCGAATCGGCCGCCAAGCTCAACCCGAACCGGGAAGACATCACCACCTGGGCTGATTTGCTCGATCTCGACGACCACGTCACCTTCGGCGGCAAGGCCTGACTCCAGATCGGTCATCCAAGACCGGTTACTTTGTAGAAAAGATGAAGCAGGAAGCCAGGAGGCCAGGAAAGCGGGGATCGACGAATGGATGATCCTTTTTTGGATTTCTGGTTTCCTGCTTCCTTTCCATGGTGGGATGGTCGCCGGATTGATCTTTTCTACAGAGCAAAGACCGGTCTGATCTATTCTACTCTAATAAAACATCCGTTATCATCTAATCACTATGACCACATCCACCGAACTGCTCGAAGCGCTGCACTGGCGCTACGCCACCAAACAATTCGATCCCACCAAAAAGATCAGCGCTGAAGACTGGGCCGCCCTGGAAGAGGCCCTCGTGCTCACGCCGTCCTCCTTCGGCCTGCAGCCGTGGAAATTCCTCGTCCTCACCAACGCGGAGTTGCGCGAAAAGCTTGTCGGCTTTTCCTGGAACCAGCGCCAGGTCGCCGAGGCCTCGCACTTCGTCGTTTTCGCGGGAAAGACCACCCTGGGCAAGGAAGAGATCGAGCACTACCTGAACCGCATCGCGGAAGTGCGCGGCGTGCCGGTCGAATCGCTCGCCCCTTTCCGCGGCATGCTGGAAGGCTCGCTGCTGAACGGTCCGCTCAGCTCCATCGTCGCCGAATGGGCCGCCCGCCAGATCTACATCGCGCTCGGCAATTTCATGACCGCCGCCGCGCTGCTAAAAATCGACACCTGCCCGATGGAAGGCTTTGAACCGGCGAAATACGACGAGGTCTTGAACCTGCCCGCGCAAGGTCTGCGCGCCGTGGTCGCCTGCGCGGCCGGCTATCGCTCGGAAAGCGACCGGTATGCGAGCCTGGCCAAAGTGCGCTATCCGAAGGCGGAAGTAATCGAGGTCGTCTAACCCCGGGAAAAAAGGGACGCGAACCGCAAGGCGAGCGTCTTTCCAGGGCGACTGGAGTCGCGCAGACAATCTCGTGACCAGACTCCGTCTGGTCACGAGGGGCAAGCGCTTATATTCCAAATACGATGTCATTCTGAGCGCAGCACAGCGGAGTTGAAGAATCTCCATCTATTTCTGGTGCGGGGAAAAGATGAAACGCCTCTCCCGTTCAGAAATGATTGGAGATTCTTCGCGAAGCTCAGAATGACATCATTGCCAAATGCCTCCAACGCGCCGCCTCGAAACGATCGAACCGCTCTACACATTCCCCGCCAGCCACTGGGAAAATTCCGTGACGTGGCGTTCGATGATCGTCTCGCACACCACCAGTTCCTGGCGGCGAATTTCCATCGACTGTGTCGCAATCGCCTGCAGTGAGTCGATGTCGTAAAGATACACGCCGTCGAGGGTGTTCACCGAGGGTTCAATATCGCGCGGCACGGCGAGGTCGATGATGAAGAGCGGGCGATCCGAGCGGCGGGCCATCACCGGGGCCAGCTTCTCCCGGGTAAGGATGGCGTGCGGGGCCGCGGTCGAACCGATGAGGATGTCGATGTTCTGGAAGTGCTGCTCCCACGCATCGAAAGGTATCGCCGAGCCCCCCATTTTTTCCGCCAGCACGACCGCCCGGTCGTGGGAACGATTGGCCACGAAAATACTGTGCGCGCCGCGGGAAAGCAGCGCCCGCGCGGTGAGTTCGCTCATTTCCCCGGCCCCGAGAATCATCACGTGGCAGGTGTTGAGCTTGCCGAAAATCTTCGCCGCCAGATCCACCGCCACCGAGCCGACTGACACCGGCCCCTGAGTGATCTTGGTGCGGGAACGCACCTCCTTCGCGACATGGAATGCGCGCTGGAACAGCTTGTTCAGATGCTTCGCCGTCGCCCCGCTCCCCGCCGCCGCTTGATACGACTTCTTCACCTGCCCGAGGATTTCCGTCTCGCCCAGCACCATCGAGTCGAGCCCGGAGACAACCCGGAACAAATGCCGGATGCTCTGCGTGGAGCCGTAGCGGTAAAAGGACGCCGCATCATCCAGCGTCCCGGCGATGTGCTGCCCGAGCGCTTGCAACGCCCGATCCGCCTGGTCCGCCGCCACGTAGTATTCCACCCGGTTGCAGGTGGAAACGATCACGGATTCATGGATGCCCGGCAGCGTCCGGATCTGCTCCACGACCGTTGGCAACGCATGGTCGGCGATCGCGTATTTCTCGCGCACGTCCACATGAGCGGTCTGGTGGTTGAGGCCGAGGCAGACGACTTCCATCAGGCTTTTCCTCCCCCAAATGCGGAAATCCACCACAACGACACGAGGGTGCCGCAAAAGGCAACCAACGCCCACAGAGCCAGCCGTCGCGGGCTGAGGCGACGCACGGAAGCGGCTCCCCAAATCCCGACATAGAGCGCCCAGACCACCGCTCCCCAGATCACTTTTTCAATCGGGCTGCCCACGGCAAAACCCGCCAGCAACCCCACGGTGAGCAAGATCACGCCACAGAAGATAAGGTGCCGGATCGCCACCGCCAGTTCGTTGATCGGCGGCAGGTGATAGAAAAGCGGATGCAACTGGTGGCTCTTGAGCTGCCGCTCCTGCGCGAGAAACATCGCCCCCGCAACTCCGCCGAGGGCAAAGGCCCCATAAGAGATGATCGACAGCGCAGCGTGCAGTTCCAGCCACGGGCTGGGCGGCTCGGCGGCAATCACCACGTGATCCAGCGGCATCAAAAACGCGATCACCTGCAGGATGAAAACCAGCGGCGTGGTAAACGCCCCCAGCAACGAAAGCCGGTAGGTCGGCCCCACGAGGAGATACAGGAGGAGCATCGACCAGTTAAGGAACATCAGCACCTCAAAGGGATTGGTAAGCGGGCAGCGGCGAATGATCTCCCCCCGGCACAGGAGGAACCCGGTCTGAAATGCAAAGCCAATCAGGATGACGACCAGATTGAAAAGGGAGCGCCGATAAGTGCCCGCCCCGAACGCGATCATCGTGTGGGTAAACACGAGTAAAAAACAAAAAGTCGCTGGAATCAGGAGCAGGCGGTCCATGAAAGGACAACTAACTTAACCAGCTTGGGCCCGGATGCAAAGGGTGGAAAAATTAGCCACCGAGGACTCAGAGCGCACGGAGGAGGGAATGGATAAGAAGGGAAAAGTAAGCCCGGGCACCCAAGGCAGGAGCCTGGGAACGAGGACAGCTGGAGCGGCGGTCTCTGACCGTCGCAATTTTTCCAGGCAACGCCTCCAGCGACGGTCAGAGACCGCCGCTCCAGGCATGAACGCCAGACTACTTCTTCGCCGGCTCGTCGAGCGCGGCTTTCACATCGGCCTCGATCTGCTCGTAGAGCGCGGCGTCGGTCTTGAGCAATTCCTTCGCGGCATCGCGGCCCTGGGCGAGCTGGCTGCCTTTGTAGCTCATCCAGCTTCCACGCTTCTCGATGATGCCTTTTTCCAGGGCGAGATCGAGCAGCGAACCGGTGGTGCTGATACCTTCGTTGTACATGATGTCGAACTCCGCCTCGGTGAACGGCGGCGCGACCTTGTTTTTGACGACTTTGACCTTGGTGCGGTTGCCGGTGACGGTGCCATCGGTCTGCTTGATCGCACCGATGCGGCGGATATCCACGCGCACGCTGGAGTAAAACTTGAGCGCCTTGCCGCCGGGCGTTGTCTCGGGGTTGCCAAACATGACGCCGATCTTTTCACGAATCTGGTTGGTGAAGACGCAGATGGTGCGGGCCTTGGAAATGAGCGCGGTGAGCTTGCGGAGCGCGGCGCTCATCAGGCGGGCCTGCGCCCCCACCGTGGAGTCGCCGATCTCGCCTTCGAGCTCCTGCTTTGTGACCAGCGCCGCCACCGAGTCCACCACGATCACGTCGAGCGCATTGGAGCGCACGAGCGTTTCGCAGATGCGGAGCGCCTCTTCACCACTGCTGGGCTGCGAGACGAGCAATTCGTCCACATTCACCCCGAGCTTTTTCGCGTAAAGCGGGTCGAGCGCATGCTCCACGTCGATGAAGGCCGCCAGCCCGCCGCGCTTCTGCGCCTGGGCGATGAGGGTGAGGGTGAGGGTGGTTTTACCCGAGCTTTCCGGGCCAAAAATCTCCACCACCCGCCCGCGGGGAAAACCGCCGACGCCGAGGGCGCGGTCGATCAAAATATTGCCGGTGGGAATCGTCTCCACATCCATGTGCTTGTGGTCGCCCAGCTTCATGATCGCCCCCTCGCCGTAGTCCTTCGCGATCTGCTGGATCGCGAGATCGAGGTTCTTGTTGCGGGCGACGATGAGCTTGTCTTCGGAAACTTTTTCTTCGGTTTTGGCGGCCATGGGAGAGATTCGTTCTAGTTGCGATGAAAGTAGCCGCCCAGCCTCCGCGAGGAGAAGCCTATTTTCAAACGATCCCGGTTATTTTCTTTGGAAAAGTTTGAGGTGAGACCGATTTAGCCACAGAGGGCACGGAGGACACAGAGAGGCGGCGAAATTCTACCATCCTCTAAATCCAGTGCATCCCGTCTCAAGCGAAAAAATCCCCGCGACCTCAGGGAGATCGCGGGGACCACATAACCACCAACTTCATCGGTGCCGATCCCGTCAATCGGTCACCGAAATTTTTCTCGGCTTCAACACCTCGGCCTTGGGCAGCGTGACGAACAGAACGCCCTGCTCGACGCGGGCGCCGATGCGCGTGGTGTCAATTGTCGGGTCGAGATCGAAAACGCGCTTGTAGTCGAAGCTCTCGGACTCGCGGTACACCGCCTCGCCGGGCGGATTCGAGACGGTCTTGCGGCCCACGATTACCAGTTCGTGGTTCTCGACTTCGACGCTCACGCCGTCGCGTCCCACGCCCGGCATCTCCGCCTCGATGAGATAGCCATCGGCGGTTTCACGGACGTTGGTGACGGGAGTAACGTAGCGGGTCTGCTGCGGGGTTTCGGTGAGAGGTTTTTCCTCGGTTTTTGCAAATGTGCTCATGAGTTTTTTTAGAAGGAGCCGGACGGGCCTGGCCGCCCGGGATTTGGTTGAAGAGTTCGACGTGGTGATTAGGAAACGCTGACTTCGATTTGTTTCGGTTTCGCCTCCTCGGCTTTCGGCAGCGTCACGGTGAGGATGCCGTCCTTGTAGGCTGCGGAAACCTTGTCGCCCGCCACCGACGTCGGCAGCGAGACACTGCGCTGGAAGCGGCCAAAAAATCGTTCGCTGCGGAACGTCTGCCCGCTCTGGTCGTCCTGCTCGAACTTGCGTTCGCCGGAGATGGAGAGCACGCCGTCGTGCAGGGAAATGTCGATGTCCTCCTTCTTGAGGCCCGGCAGTTCCACTTTGACGGTGACGTTGTCTTTGTCCTGATAAACGTCCAGGGCCGGAGACCATCCGCCAAAGGTCTCAGGAGTCAGCGGGGGGAAAGAAAGATCGAACAGGCGATCAATCTGATCCCTCAAGTTCGAGAGACGGCCAAAGGGGCTCCAGACGGGACGTTCAGTTTTTGGGTAACGAATTAAGCTATACATAGTGATTGGGTTCCTTTCCTTGATTGAAGGTTGCGGAATCTATAAGAGCTACTTTGATACCAACAAAATCACACCGCCCATAAAGTTAATGCAAATAACTGAACATAAGTTATTTACGCTAAAATATTCGCTCTGCAATACGCGATTAAGTAGAGTCATAATGACTCATTTTAATCTCATTAATGGCGCATCCGTTATGCGACATTCTGTCGCTTTTAGAAGTTCAGCAGGTTTTGGTAATTCTTTGCCACGCCCTCATACATCCCCACCACCTGCCAGGCGGCATACAGTACCACGAGCAGATACATAAACCGCGGCATCCATTCCCCAATCGTCTCCATCCAGCGGATGCCTCGCTCCTCGTAATCGTGGGCCAGACGCGTCAGCTCCTGATCCAGATAGCCCGTCTCTTCGCCCACTTTAACCCCCTGCACCAGATGCCGGGGGAAGGCGGATTCCCTTTCCATCAGGTCCCCCGCTTTTTTGCCTTGGCGGAGCTCCGGCAGGAGACGTTTCACCGCCTGGATGAGCAACGCGCTCTGGCTCGCCTGTCCCGCCCATTGCAGTGCATCGAGAATATTCACTCCCGCCTGCAATTGCATTTCGTAGGTGCCGCAGAAGCGGGCCGCCACCAGACACCGGCGGGTGTTCCCAAAAAGCGGAAGCGACTGGAGCCACCGGTCGGCGGATTCCGATTCGACACTTTGGCGCAGCCACCATTTCCCGGCCAGATAGCCGAGCATGGCCACGCCATAAGCAACCGCCAGGCTGGCCAGCGCAGTTCCAATCGCGGCCCACACCCCCTCCCCGGTCACGAGCGCGATCAAGGGGCCAACCAGCACCGCAAAATGAAAGATGAAGAGCGGGTAGGCCGAGTGTTTCCAGAGGTCCGCCCGCACCTTGGCCAGCCGCCCGAAATACTCGGAGAGATACCGGCAGCAGGCGGGCATGCGGCCTGAGCGTTCGCCGGATTGGAGGACGCTGATTTCCAAAGGACTGGCCGCGGGCCTGGCCACGGCAAAGGCATCGGAGAGCGTCTTTCCGGCATCCATTTCCCGGGTGAGGATTTCCGCCAGGTGGCGCTGCCCGCGCGTCGGCCCGTTGCGCAGGGTTTTCATCGCCGTGGAGAGCGAAGCGCCGGAATCCAGGAAACGTCCCAGGCTGTGATAGAAATCCCGCTTGTCCCGGAGGCTGAGCTTCATGTCGCAAATTCCCGTTTCCTTGCCCGGGGCGCAAGGTTATTCATGCAGTGTGAAAGACGAGAAGTTCATGCGCGCCGCCGTGGAGGAAGCCCGGAAGGGAATCGGAAAAACCAGCCCAAATCCCGCCGTCGGCGCGGTGATCGTCCGCCATGGACGCATCATTGCCCGGGGCTGGCATCATGGCGCCGGCCAGCCGCACGCGGAAATCGAAGCGCTCGCGCAAACGAAGTCCGCCGCTGGAACCACGATTTACGTCACGCTCGAGCCTTGCTCCACCCACGGGCGCACGCCGCCCTGCACGGAGGCGATCATTCGCGCAGGCATCAAGCGGGTCGTCGTGGGCGCAACCGATCCCAATCCCCAGCACGTCGGCCACGGCTTCGCCTTGCTCAAAAAAGCGGGCATCGAAGTGACGAGTGGCATTCTCGCCGAGGAATGCATGGCCTTGAACCGCCCCTTCAACCAATGGATCGTCACCGGGATGCCCTGGGTGATTGCCAAGGCCGGAATGTCCCTCGACGGCCGCCTCACCCGCCCGCCCGGCGAAGGCCAGTGGCTCACCAGCCCTGCCTCGCGAAAACACGCGCAACAATTGCGCGCCCGCGTGGACGCCATCCTCATCGGCGCGGGCACCCTGCGGGCCGACAATCCCCGGCTCACCGTCCGCGGCCACCGCGGCGCGCGCCAGCCCTGGCGCATCGTCCTCACCCGCAGCGGCGACCTTCCGCAAGATGCCCACCTCTTCACCGACGAACACCGCGACCGCACCCTCGTCTTCGCAAAAAAATCGCTCCGCAGCGTGTTGCGCGAATTAGGCAAACGCCAGATCACCAGCGTCCTCATCGAAGGCGGCAGCCAGATCCTCGGCGAAGCATTCGACCAGAAGCTGGTGAATGAAGTATGCTTCTACATGGCCCCCATGCTCTGCGGCGGGCCTATGGTCATCACTGGTGGTAAAGGCGCGCCAACCCTCGAAGCGGCCACGTATTTGCAAAACGCTCGCTATGAGAAAATCGGAAACGATGTCTGCCTGTGTGGTGAGGTACTCTCTGTAGAATCAAAAAGTTAAAACCTCGAAAGTAGTATCAACTTCGGAAGGGAAGCCAGGGTCGGTTGTCCTTCTTGATGAGCAAGAATAACAACGACTGATTGGGGATCCTTTCGTTTCTTTCGCGTATTTCGCGGGCTGGATCTCCGATGACAAATTTTCCCCTCGCTTCGTGGACAGGGATGCTAAGTTGCTCGAATGGAGTTTAAGCTCGCTTCCAAGTACCAGCCGATGGGGGACCAGGCGCAGGCGATTGCGAAATTGTCGAAGTCGATCAATGCGGGGAACCGTCACCAGACGTTGCTGGGCGTGACGGGCTCCGGGAAGACGTTCACGATGGCGAATATCATCCGCGAGACGGGGAAGCCGTCACTGATCATTTCGCATAACAAGACGCTGGCGGCGCAGCTTTACTCAGAGTTCAAGCAGTTCTTTCCCGAGAACGCGGTGGAATATTTCGTGAGCTACTTCGATTACTACCAGCCCGAGGCCTATATCCCGCGGACGGATACCTACATCGAGAAGGATTCGAGCATCAACGAGGAGATCGAGCGTCTCCGGCTTTCGACCACCTCGTCGCTGCTCACGCGGCGGGATGTGATCGTGATTGCGAGCGTGTCGTGCATCTACGGCTTGGGCTCGCCGGAGGATTACATGAACATGTTGCTCACGCTGAAGCTCAACCAGGAGATCTCGCGGGAGATGGTGCTGAGCAAGCTGATCGAGATGCTTTACGAGCGGAACGACATTGCCTTCGAGCGTGGTCGTTTCCGGGTGCGCGGGGATGTGGTGGAGGTTTACCCGGCCAATGCGGACGAGGAGGCGATTCGCATCGAATTTTTTGGCGATGAAATTGACCGGCTCACCCGGTTCGATCCGCTCACCGGGCAGATGTTCGAGCAATTGACGATGACCACCTTTTTCCCGGCCAAGCAGTTCGTGACCCCGGCGGACAAGCTGAAGGTGGCGCTCCGGACGATTCGCGAAGAACTCGACGAGCGCGTGGCGTGGTTTGAAAAGCACGACAAGCTGCTGGAGGCCCAGCGGATCAAGATGCGCACGGAATACGACCTGGAGATGATGCAGGAGATGGGCTTCTGCAGCGGCATCGAGAACTACTCGCGCCACCTGAGCGGGCGTCCGCCCGGGTCGCGTCCTTACACACTCCTTGACTTTTTCCCGCGCGATTACCTGATGCTGATCGACGAATCGCACGCCTCGGTGCCGCAGATCGGCGGCATGTATGAGGGCGACCGCTCGCGCAAGAGCGTGCTGGTGGATTTCGGGTTCCGCCTCCCAAGTGCGATGGATAACCGGCCGCTGAACTTCCCGGAGTTCATGGAGATGACGAACCAGATGCTCTACGTGAGCGCGACGCCGGGGCCGTTCGAGCTCAACAACTCGGTGGTAGGCAACACCGGTTATTTCCCGGCGAAGAAGGCGGGCGACAAGGATGCGCTGCCCGCGCCGTTACGCCGCGTCTCGCCCTCGGACGAGCCGCTGGAGAAATTCGACGTGCACACGCACGGCAAGCCGCTGATTGCGGAGCAGATCATTCGCCCGACCGGGCTGCTCGATCCGCAGATCACGATTCGCCCGCTCAAGGAGCAGATCGACGAGACGATCGAACTGTGCCGCCAGCGCGTGGAACTCAACGAGCGGGTGCTCATCACCACGCTGACCAAGCGGACGGCGGAAGACCTGAGTGATTACTTGAAAGACGTGGGGCTGAAGGTGCGCTACCTGCACAGCGACATCGACACGATCGAGCGGGTGGAAATCCTGCGCGCGCTGCGGGCGGCGGAGTTCGATATTCTGGTCGGGATCAACCTGTTGCGCGAGGGGCTCGATTTGCCCGAGGTGTCGCTGGTGTGCATCCTTGATGCGGACAAGGAAGGCTATCTGCGCTCGCAGACTTCGCTGATCCAGACGGCGGGCCGCGCGGCGCGTCACGTGAACGGGCATGTGGTGCTGTTTGCGGATCAGGTGACGAAGAGTATGCAGGGGCTGCTCTCGATCACGGAATATCGGCGCGGGCGGCAGATGGAGTATAACGAGAAGCACGGGATCACGCCGCGGAGCGTGCAGCGGGCGGTGCAGGAGAGTCTGCATACGATCCTGCGGGCACGGGAGATCGAGGAGAGCGTGGTGCGCGAGGGGGGCGGCGATTTCAATGTGAGCGAGGTGTTGCGCGAGCTGCAGCAGGAGATGGAGATTGCCTCGAATAACCTGGAGTTTGAGAAGGCAGCGCTGTTACGTGACCAGATCGCGGAGTTGAAGGAGGGGACCGGGATTAGCAAGCTGGAGCCGAAGCGGCAGCCGGTGAGCTATTCGAAGAAAGGCAAGCGCAAGACGGCCAGAAATTAACCGCGGAGGCGCAGAAACACGGAGGAGAGAGGGGCCGCGAAATCCTCAGAAAATTCCAAATCAGGCCGTCTTATTTCGCTTGGCTCGGGTGTTTCGCATGGCAAAAGCTGATGGTGCCCGGGGATTCACCATTTCTTGCCATTCTTCTCTCAAGAATGAAGGGTTTGGGCCGAAGTCTAGCAGTGCCTGACTTCCTGCATACCGCAGTGGGGTGCAGGACACCCTCCAAGGAATGGAACCCACTGTACAATCTGTCGTCGCGGAAGGGCCGGAACGGGCCTTGAATGCCCTTGCGCTTTTTTTGGCGAATGCCTCGGATTTTCATCTGTGCGGGACGACTTATACGGATGAGGAGCGCCGCGATTTCTGGATTGAGAAGCTGAAGGAACGGGCGGCGCGGGATGGCGTGCATATGAGCGTGCTGGATTTCACCAAGCTCAATCATCCCAATCTCCTGGCCGATGTGCTGAACCATTTGCAAACCGAGCGGACGCCCGAGGGGTGGCGGCGTGCGGTGGCCCTGGTGGGGCTGGAGGACCATATCGCGCAGCGGAATAACCTCACGGGACATCGGATCGGTGGCCCCAATTTTCTGGCGGAAGCGAATCTGGACCGGGCGCGGTTCATGGGCGAATGCCCGATCCCGCTCATCCCGTGGCTGACCTACGCGTCGCTGGGAATTTTCAAGCGCGAGGCGCCGGATCTCTGGCGGTCCTACGTGCATATTTTCGACTTCAATGAGCGCCGGCCCAATGCGGATGGCACGGACTTTTCCGGGATCGACCTGGAGGCCACCGCGCCGACGACGGTCTATACGAGTCGCGATGCGACCCAGGTGGCTGCGAGTGCGTTTCGCGCCGAGTTGCAAAAGATGGTGGGGCCCTACGGAGCAAGCCATCCGAAGACCTGCCGGGTCCGCGCGAATCTGGGCAATGCCGTGCGCCAGCTTGGCGAATACGGCGAAGCGCTCGGGCTGTTTCGCGAGAATTTGAAGGCGCTGGAAAGCGGGGAAGACCCCTCCCCGGCGGATCGTGGCTCGGCGATGGGCAGTCTCGGGTTGTGCCTGAAGGATGTGGGGCAGTATGGCGAGGCGGAGTTCCATTTGCAGCGGTCGCTCGAGGTGATCGAGCAGGCCTTTGGCACGGCCCATCCGGCGGCGGCGATTGCGCTGAACAATCTGGCGACGCTTTACCAGAACACGAAACGCTATTCGCAGGCCGAGCCGCTGCTGCGCCGCGCGCTGGAGATCGAGCAGAATGCCACCGGGGCGGATCATCCGAATATTTCAATTCGTCTGAACAATCTGGCCGCACTGCTGCAGGATACCGGTCGCTACGACGAGGCGGAGGAATTGATGCGCCGCGCGCTGCAAATCGATGAAAACCTGCTCGGCACCGAGCATCCCGATATCGCGGTGCGGCTGAACAATCTGGCGACCCTGCTTTATCTCACCGGCCGGGCCCGCGAGGCCGAGCCGTTGATGCGCCGGGCGCTGGCGATTGGCGAGAAATGCTACGGGGAAGATCACCCGACGGTGGCGACGCGGCTGAATAATCTCGCGCAGCTCCTGCACTCGACCGACCGCGCTGGGGAGGCCGAGCCGATGATGCGCCAGGCGCTGGAGATTCTCTTTCTCTTCAAGGAGCGCACGCAGCAGGAATATCAGACCCTCAAGCAGGCGGTACGGAATTACGTGGATTTGCTGAAGGAGAAGAAGTGGAGCCGCGAGGTGATCAATATGCAGCTGGATAACCTGCTGGAGAACGCAAAGCGGAAGGCGCAGTAGGTTTTAACCGCGGAGGCGCAGAGTTTTTCGGGACAGGATGAACGTGGGCAGGGGCTACTTCGAAATCATCCGCTTGGCTTTGTTCACGGCGCGGGTGAGGGCGCTGCCGACGCGGCGGGTGGTTTTGCCGAGGAAGCCGCCGCGGTTTTCCCATTGCTGGCGGCGGGCCTGGGCGGCAGTCTGTTTCTTGTGGTTCCAGTAGTTGTCCTGCTTCTTTTCCGCGGGGCGCATGGCGGAGGCGAAGGCGAGGATCCAGGCGTAACGCGGCATTTCGGAATGGTTTGGGCCGGCGTAGTGGAGGGTGCGGCCATCGTGGATGGCGGCGCCTCCGGGAGGCAGAGGGCAGGCGACGGCGTCGGCGGGATTGAAGCCTTCGCTGCACTCGAGGCCCATGATGCGCGGGTCGTTATTTGGAGAATGGTGGGGCAGGATTTCGCCGAGGTGGGTGCCGGGGACGTACTGCATGCAGCCGTTTTCCATGCGGGCTTCCTGCAGGGGCATCCAGATGCTGATCTGGTCGTATTCGAGCTCGTTGTCGGTGCGATGGGCTTCGTCCTGGTGCCACGGGGTGGCGGCACCGTAGCCGGCGGGCTTGTAGATGGCGTGCTCGAAGCGGAGGGCGGTGCCTTCACCCATGAGCTGGGTGGCGATGGCGAGGGCGTTCTTGCGGTAGGCGGTTTCCAAAAGCTCGGGGGCGAAGCGGGAGGGACCGAGGATTTGCGGGAGCTTGGGCGGCGTGCCGTCGTCGGTGCCGACGAGGTCGTATTGGGAGCCTTGCTCAAAGCCGGCCCGGTTGGCGAAGAGACCTTTGAAGATTTCCATGAGCTTCCCCACTTCCTCCTGGGAGGTAATCATGGGGATGGAGATGAAGCCGTTCTTTTTGAAATCGGCGATTTGCCCGGTGGAAAGTTGGATGTCGAATGCGTCGCTCATGTGCCTGTTTGGTCCCTTAAACAGGGGATTCTTTTAGCAAACGGTGTTCCAATTGTCCGCAAAAATTTATTTTCCGAGGAAAGTTAGCCACAGAGGGCACAGAGGAGGGAGATTTTCAGCACGAAGAGACGAGGATACGAAAGGGGAATGATGAACAAGATGAACAGGATGCCGGAAACTTTACCCGCGCCCTATTCTTCCTATTTTTCCTCTGGGTTCTCTGCGGCCTTAATTCGCCTGGGAAGGGGCGCGGCCGAGGACGAGGCTGGCGTTGATGCCGCCGAAGCCGAAGGCGTTGTTGAGAACGTAGTTCAGCGGTTGCGGGCGGCCGAGGTTGGGGACGATATCGGCGTCGCAGGCGGGGTCGGGCTCGGCGTAGTTCAACGTGGGCGGGACGTATTGATCGCGCAGGGCAAGAGCGCAGATGGCGGTCTCAATGGCGCCGGTGGCGCCGAGCGGGTGGGCGGTAAAGGGCTTGGTGCCGCTGACGAGCGGAATCCGACCACTGGGGCCGAAGACGGCCTTGATGGCGGCGATTTCGTTTTCGTCGTTCATCTGGGTGCCGCTGGCGTGGGCGTTGATGTAGTCGATCTGCGCGGGCTCGACGCTGGCATCCTTAAGCGCTTCCTCCATGCAGCGGACGACGCATTCACCGCCGGGGAGGGGCGTGGTCATGTGGAAGGCCTCGTTGTTGAGGTGGTAACCGAGGACTTCGGCGTAGATGTGGGCACCGCGCTTTTGGGCGGATTCGAGCTCCTCCAGCACGAGGCTGGCCGCGCCCTCGCCCATGATGAAGCCCTCGCGCCGGGCATCGAAGGGCCGGTAAGCCTCGGCGGGGTTGTCGCCGTCGTAGCGGGTCATAGTGCGGATGAAATCGAACGCTCCAAAGGTGAGCGGGGACAGCGGGGCCTCCGCGCCGCCGGCGATCATCACATCGGCCATGCCGTCGCGGATGTAGCGCAGGGCCTCGCCGACGGAGACGATGCCGCTGGCGCAGGAATTGGAATTGGTGGTGCCGGGGCCGCGAAAATTGCACTCGATCGCGATATTCGAGTGGGCGCTGCCGCCGAAGACCTGGAGGGCGAGCGTCGGGTTCACGCCCCGCGCGCCTTTTTTGAGAAAACGCTGGTGCTCATGCTCGGCATTGGCGATGCCGCCGAGGGCGGTGCCGAAGCTGACCCCGACCATCGGCTGCGGCGTATCCTTGTCCCACGGGAAAACGGCGTCCTCCAGAGCGAGCAAGGTGGAGGCGACGGAGAACTGGGCGTAGCGGTCGAGCCGCTTGAGACGATGGGGCTGGAAAAACTTGGAGCCGTCCCAATCGAGGACTTCTGCGGCGCAGCGGGCCTTGAGATCGCCGGGATCGAAGGTGGTGAGCCAGCCAATGCCGCTTTTTCCGGCGAGGATGTTGTTCCAGAACGCTTCGCGACCAGTGCCGATGCAGGTGATGGGGCCGATGCCGGTGATGACCACCCGGCGCTGTTTTTTGGAAGCTGCGGATGAGGCGGTCGTGCTCATGGTTGCGGTTTGGCGGGAGCCTCCAGGTGGGCTTTCATACAATGCAGGGTTTTCCCGGCGATGTTTTCGATGAAGAAGCCGCCGATGACCGGCTCGGCCAGCCAGGCGAGCCAGGGCCAGCGGAATTTCATATCGTGGATGATCTCAACCCGGGTGCCGCTGCGGGTGGGGGTGAGTTTCCAGACGACCTGCATGCCGCGGGTCCAGCGGCGCAAGTGCAGGAAGTGGAGTTCGTTGGTGCGGGCATCGGCCCAGTATTCCGAGGTCCAGGTAATGGGAATGCCCGAGCGTTTGGCCGACATCACGACAATATCGCCCCTCGTGCCGCTGCCGGTCTTGCGGATGAAACGATAATGCGGGAGCAACTGCGGCCACGCCATCAGGTCCGAAGCGGTGCGGAAGACCGTTTCGGCCGGAGCGTCGATATGGATGGCGTTGGTGCGGCGCATGGAAAAATGGAGCGCAGTGTCATCGGTGATACGGAGGCCGGGTGCAAGATGAATTCTTTTCCCACGCAGAGACGCAAAGTCGCAGACGAAATGCAAATCCCTCTCTCCGTGCCCTCTGTGAACTCTGTGGCTTATCTTAGCTGCGCCTTTGCGCCTTCGCGTGAGAATTATTTCCGGAGTTTATAGCGCAGATAGCACTCGTCATCGACGACTTGCATAGAAAGAAGCCTGGCGGAAAGACTTTGCGGGAGAAAGGAATTGGCGGGGCCGGTGAGGGTGGGGGCTTCAGTGCCGCCGAAGATGAGGGGGCAGAGGGTGAGGTAGAGTTCGTCGAGGAGACGGTGCTCCAGCAGGCTGCGGAGGAGCGAGGCGCCGCCTTCGCAGACGAGGCTTTTTACCTGATATTCGCGGCGGAGGATTTGCAGCGCGACGGGGAGGTCCACCTGCTCGTCGTCGAAACAATAGACTTCGGCGACTTTTTCGAGGGCCTGCCGGTTCTTTTTCGGCATGCGGGTGGTGGAGAAGATGACGATCGGGGCGGTCTGCGCCTGGAAGACTTTGAGGCCGGGATCAATGCGGCCGCGGTTGCTGAGGATGACGCGGACAGGGAATTCGCGCTGGCCGCGTTCCACGCGCTGCCGGCGCAGGGCGGCGTCGGAGAGGCCCATGCTCATGTGATCGGCCTGCACGGTGCCGTGACCGGCCATTACGGCGTCGCAAACGGCGCGGATGGTGGTGAGGCGGCGCTTGTCGAGTGGTGAGGAAAAGACGGAGGGGGTGCGGGCGCGGGTGGAGATACGGGCGTCGGAGGTGAGGGCGAAATTAGCCAGCACGCAGGGGCGATCCCGGGGGACGCGGGTGGGGATGGGGATGTCGAGAACGTGCCCCGTGGAATCCGCCGCCGCTTTTTTCCCGCGTGCGTTCATTTCTGCTCGGCGATCTCGTGCTCGACTTGGTGCACTTCGCGGTTCATCTCGGAAAGGCGGGCATGCTCGGACGGGCGGTAGGTAATGTAGATGATGCCGCCGACGAAGGCCCAGAAGGCGAGCACGGAATAGCCGAGCAGCGAGGTGGCGACCGCGGTGGAGGCGGGGACACCGCAGAGGCTGCCGAGCATTTCCTGGAACATGCCCTCGCGCGCGCCGAGTCCGCCAACGTTGAATGGCATGGCGGCGATGGTGTTGATGATCGGCATGATGGCGAGGAAGTCCATGATCGCGGCCTTCATGTGCAGCGCGAGTGCGGCGTAGTAGAAGACGAGGAAGGAGCCGATGTGGACGCCGAAGGAGATGACCATCGCGGCGAGCGATTGTGGCCACGCCTTCGCATACTGGCTGTAGGCGATGGAGAGGTCGATGATCTGGTCGCGGCCGGGCATTTTCTTGGGCAGGCGATGGGCGAGATTGAAGCCGGTGACAAGGAAGGAGAAGACGATGCCGGCGATGCTGAAGCCGAGGATGAGGAGCAGGGTATAGAGCAGCTTCACCGTGGTGGGAATCTGCGCCATCCAGGCGAGCATCTTCGGCGGGATGAAGATCCAGAGCGGATTCAGGTGCGGGAATTGTTTCCCCTCGGTGAGCCAGTCCCAGCGCCAGTAAATCACGAGGCCGGAGACGACGATGAGGCCGATGAGGCCGAGCAGGCGATCCATCAGCACGGCGAGCAGGGCGGGGCCTTTTCTGCCGGGCGTTTCCTTGAGCAGGAAGTAGGACTTGATGACGTCGCCCCCGGTGCCGCCGGGCATGAAGAGGTTGAAGAAAATGCCGACCATGAGCAGCCGCGCGACGCGCCACCAGCCGAGGTGGACATTTTGCACCCGGAGAAGGATGAACCAGCGGACGGCGGCGAGCAGTTCGACCACGCCATAGGCGGCGATGGCGGCGAGGCACCACAGCTTGTCGGCCCCCCAGATGGCGTGAAAGATCTGGCTGCGCTTGTCGGGGTCGTGGAAGACCCACCAGAGCAGGGCGAGGGTGACGATGATTTGCAGCAGGGTGAAGATTTTCTTTTTCATGAACCGTAGCGAGCCTCCCATTTTTCCTTCGCGGTGATGATTTCCTCCTTGGTGCGGCGCGGGCTCATTTCAAAGACGAAGAGGCAGGGAGATGGGAGCAGGGGGAGCAGGCGGCTGTAATCGATACTGCCGGTGAAAGGGGCGCGGTGGTCGCCATCGGGCCACACGCAATCGTGCAGATGCGCGCCGAGGAGGCGCGGGCCAAAGCGGGTGAGCCATTCATAGTGGTCGAGGAAGCCGAGATTGTGCTTCACCTGGATGTGGCCGAAGTCGTGCCAGTAGCCGACGTGCGGGGCGTTGAGTTCCTCGAAAAGTTCCAGCGCCTCGCGTTCGTTGGGGATTTCCTCGAAGGCGTAGCGGCCCTCGAAGCCGAGTTTGATCCCTTTCTCGCCGGCGTATTCGACGATGCGGGCAAGGCAGTCTTTCACATTTTGCAGATGGCCGGGGGCAAGTTCCTCCCGCAGCTTCACGGCCTCGATTTTGCGCGTCACATATTCGCGGGAGAATTGTTTGCCCTGCTTGGCCATGGTGATGAGGTCTTCGGTGACCTCCTTCATCAGCACGCGACCCAGGTGCATGACTACGACGGGCGCATTGAGGCGGACGGCGAAGTCGATGGTTTGCAGCGAGAGTTTCACCGCGCGCTCGCGCTCGGAGGAGCGGGGCGAGGAGAATTCGTAGCAATCGGGCGAGGAGCGGGTGATCTCGATCGGCAGCGGGCAGAAGTTGTGCAGGCTGCTCACGGTGAAAAGGCCCTTGTCGTAGAGCTTCTGCACCCCTTCCATGAGCGAGAGGCGGATGCCGTGGCCGAGCTCGATGTTCTGAAAGCCCAGCTCCAGGATCTCACGGATCATGGGACGGCCATCGGTGTGGCGGTCGGAATTCCAGCAGGTTGAACAGGAGATCATGCGCGGCAAGGTTAGAGCCTGTGGAAAAATTCGGCAAGGATGCGTTGGGTTTGCCTGAGGCAGGCCAAGGCGCGACGAGGGAACATATCCGCAGCGATCTGTGACCGAGGAGCAACGCTGGACTGCCTCAGGCAAACCCAACCCTCAGGGCGGGGAGCAAAACGGGAGCTGGCAGCGTTGTTCGCTCCTTGCAGAGCGCGGCGGCTATGCGCGTCGCTCACGCCTTGCCAGCTCCCGTTTTGCGCTCCCGCGCATCCATGTCGAATTTTTCCACAGGCTCTGAGGCGAAAATCGCGGGCAATCAATTAATTGGCCCAGGCGATGAGGCGCAACTCGTGGGGCTGAAACAGGTGCGGATGGGTGGGGATGACCCGGACATTCAGGCCGTAGCTGCCGCTTTCCCGGGCCTCCAGCCGGCCTTTGTAGAGATACTGGCCATCGCTGAGTTTTTCAAAGTCGCCGAGAGCGGAAATCTCCGGGACTTCGATGTGGCCGTCGGTGGTTTCACCGAAGTAGGCCTGCACCCGGACGTATTCGGGCTCGATCTTGCCGAGCTGGACGCGGGCGGAAATGGCGACGGTGTCACTGACTTTTACCGCGATCGGATCGGCGTCCATTTTCACTTCGACCACGCGGATCAACTGCCAGTCGTTGCGAATCCGGTCCTTCCACGCGCTGAGCTCGGTGGCCATGGCGCAACCGTCTTCGGAGAGCAAAATGGCCTCGCGGGCGGCGGGTTCATAAAGCTGCTCGGTGTATTCCTTCACCATCCGGTGGGTGTTGTAAACCGGGGTGACGCTGCGGATGGACTCGCGCATGAGCTGAATCCAGGCCAGCGGCAGGCGGCCATCGGGCTTGGCGTAGAAGAGGGGGACGATCTGGGTTTCCAGCACGTTGAGCAGGCTGGCGCAATCGACCTCGTTCTCGAACTCGGGCTGGTATTGCTTGGTGGTGACGGGCAGCTCGGCGCCGATGTTCCAGCCGTTCTTGCCGTTGGAGGCTTCGACCCACCAGCCATCGAGCACGCTGAAGTTGAGACCGCCATTCGGCGGAAGTTTCATGCCGCTGGTGCCGCTGGCTTCGAGCGGACGGCGCGGGGTATTGAGCCACAGATCCACGCCCTGGGTAAGGCGGCGGCCCACATAGTGGTCGTAATCTTCGACGAAGACGATGCGGCCCTCAAATTGCGGGAGCCGCGAGAATTTATAGACGTCCTGGATGAATTTCTTGCCCGGCTCGTCCTTGGGATGCGCCTTGCCGGCAAAGATGAACTGGACGGGGCGCTCGGGGTTGGTGACGATTTTTTCCAGGCGTTCCAGATCGGAGAAAAGCAGGGTGGCCCGCTTGTAGGTCGCGAAACGGCGGGCAAAGCCGATGGTGAGGATTTCCGGGTCGAGCACCGAGTTCGCCTTGCGGATGTGCTCGGGCGATTCGTTGTGGCGGATGCGGCGTTCACGCACGCGGTTGCGGACGAAATCAACGAGGCGTTTCTTCAGCGCCTGGTGCGTTTCCCAAAGCACCTCGTCGGGAATCTCGATTACGCCGCGCCAGAAATCGGGGTTGGTGAGGTGGTCCTCCCAGCCGGGCAGATACTTGTCATAAATGGCGGCAAACTCGGGGGCGGTCCAGGTCTTGGTATGGATGCCATTGGTGATGTGGGTGATTGGCACTTCGTCCTCGGGGACGCCGCTCCAGACGCTTTTCCACAGCCCGCGGCTGACGGCGCCGTGGAGCTTGCTCACCGCGTTCGAATGGCGGCTCGTACGCAGGGCGAGGATCGTCATGCTGAACGGATCGTTGTTGTTGAACGGCTGGGAAGGGTGGGTGCGGTTCTGGCCGAAGGTGGCAAAGGCCTCGAAATTGATCCCCACCTTCGCCGGGTAGCTCGCGAAATAGCGGCGCATCAAGTCGATCGGGAAGGCATCGTTGCCCGCCGGAACCGGCGTATGGGTGGTGAAAATATTAGATGCGGCCACCACCTGGAGCGCGGCGTAGAAATTGAGCTTCTTTTCCTGTACCAGCCGCCGCATCAGTTCCAGCGAGAGAAAGGCGGAGTGCCCTTCGTTCATGTGATATACTGCGGGTTCGATGCCGATGGCCTTGAGGGCATGCACGCCGCCGATGCCGAGCACGATCTCCTGCTTGATCCGCATCTCGTGATCGCCGCCGTAGAGCTGCTCGGTGATCGGGCGATCCTCCGGCTTGTTCTCCGTGAGGTCGGTGTCGAGCATGTAGAGCACCACCCGGCCCACCGCGAGCTGCCACACCTTGGCATAGACCGTGCGATTGAGCACTTCCACGCCGACCAGGAGCGGTCGGTCGGTCTTGTCGCGCACCTCGGTGATCGGGAGGTGATGGAAATTCTGGTTCAGCAGTTCGCTGTCCTGACCGCCCTCCTTGTTGATGCGCTGGCGGAAATAGCCGTGGCGGTAAAGCAGGGTGACGGCGCAGAAATTGAGCCCCAGATCACTGGCTGATTTGCAATGGTCGCCCGAGAGGATGCCGAGGCCGCCGGAGTAGTTGGGCACCGATTCGTGGAAGCCAAACTCGGCGGAGAAATAGGCAATGGGATTCTTTAGCGGGCCATTGGCGGCGCGCTGCTTTCCGTAGGTGTCTTCGCGAGCCAGGTAGGCTTTGAACTTGTCATGCACTGCCTTCAGATCGCGCAGAAAGGCCTCATCATTCGCCACTTCCGTAAGCCGGGCCTGCTTGGAAAGCTGGAGCATCCGCAGTGGATTATGGTTCGTGCGGTTCCAGAGCTCGGGGTCCAGATGGCGGAAAAGCTTGCGGGCGGCGGGCTCCCACGTCCACCAGAGGTTGTAAACGATCTCGCGAAGCGGTTCGAGCTCCGGCGGGAGCTTCGGGCTTACATTATAGGTAATGAGTGGCTGCATGGTTTCGCGGTGGCGACGCGACGGCGTAATCTTCGTCGCCACGGTAGCGGGCAGGCCCCGCGAGGCAAGCAAAGAAACAGCCTGGTTACAGAGAGCCGACACTATTGGCCATTATTTCGCAACAGAACAAACTTCCCTCTCGACGCGAAAAATGGGTTGCGGCACATTGCGCGGACTGACCCCATGAGCAATATCGAATCCCACCTCATCGAAAAGCGCGTTTTCAAGCCCAACCGGGAATTCTCCAAACAAGCCCGGATCAAGAGCCGCGCGGAATACGACCAGCTTTATAAAGAATCCATCCAGAAGCCCGACAAGTTCTGGGCGCGCGAAGCCTCCGAACTGCTCTGGCGCAAGAAGTGGGGCAAGGTGCTGGAGTGGAAGGAGCCCTTCGCGAAGTGGTTCGTGGGCGGCCAGCTCAATATTTCCGAGAACTGCCTCGACCGTCATCTCCATGGCCCGCGCCGCAACAAGGCGGCGATCATCTTTGAAGGCGAGCCCGGCGACAAACAGGTCTATACCTTCCAGCAACTCCATCGCGAGGTCTGCAAATTTGCCAACGTGCTCAAGCGCAACGGGATCAAGAAAGGCCAGTGCGTGCTCATTTACATGCCGATGATCCCGCAGGCCGCGATCGCCATGCTGGCCTGCGCTCGGCTCGGCATCGTGCATTCGGTGGTTTTCGGCGGTTTCAGCGCGGAGAGCATCAAGGACCGCGTGGCCGACAGCAAGGCGGTGGCGGTGATTACCGCGGATGGCGGCTACCGTCGCGGTGCGGTGGTGCCGCTGAAGGCGAATGTGGACGCGGCGCTGAAGGATGACACGCAGGTGAAGCGGGTGATCGTCTTCCGTCGCACCGAGAATAACATTCACATCGAGGAAGGCCGCGACGTGTGGTGGCATCGCGAGATGGAATACGTGGACGCCAGGTGCGAGCCGGTCTCGCTCGACAGCGAGCATCCGCTCTTCGTGCTCTACACCAGCGGCTCGACCGGCAAGCCGAAGGGGATTTTGCACACCACCGGCGGGTATCTCGTCGGGGCCTATTGCACGACGAAGTACGTCTTCGATGTGCGCGATGAGGACATCTACTGGTGCACCGCCGACGTGGGCTGGATCACCGGCCACAGCTACGTGGTTTACGGCGCGCTGGCGAATGGCGCGAGCGTACTGATGTATGAGGGCGCGCCGAACTGGCCCGAGCCCGACCGTTTTTGGAAGATCGTCGAGGACTACGGCGTGACCATCCTTTACACCGCGCCCACGGCGATCCGTTCCTTCATCAAGTGGGGTGACGACTGGGTGAAAAAGCACGATCTGAGCTCGCTGCGCCTGCTCGGCACGGTCGGTGAGCCGATCAATCCCGAGGCCTGGATGTGGTATCACAAGATGATCGGCGGCGAGCGCTGCCCGATCGTGGATACGTGGTGGCAGACGGAGACCGGCGCGCACATGCTTACGCCGATTCCCGGCGCCATTGCCACCAAGCCCGGCTCGGCCACGCTGCCGTTCTTCGGCGTCGATGCCGCGGTGGTGGACGACGATGGCAAGGAAGTCCCGCTCGGTTCCGGCGGCAAGCTGGTCATCCGCAAGCCGTGGCCCTCGATGCTGCGCGGTATTTATGGCGACAAGGCCCGCTACAAGAAGACCTACTGGAGCGAGATCAAGGGCTGCTACTTCGCCGGCGACGGCGCGCGTCGTGACAAGGACGGCTATTTCTGGGTCGTCGGCCGCATCGACGACGTGCTGAATGTGGCCGGTCACCGGCTCGGCACCGCCGAGGTGGAGAGCGCGCTGGTGGGCTTTGAATCCGTCGCCGAGGCGGCGGTGGTGGGCCGTCCCGATGAACTCAAGGGGCAGGCCGTCGTTTGCTTCGTTACGCTCAAGCAGGCCGTCAAGGCCAGCGACGAGATCCGTGAGAAGCTCAAGAAACATGTGCGCACGGTGATTGGCCCGGTGGCCACACCCGACGAGATTCGCTTTGCCGAGGCGCTGCCCAAGACGCGCAGCGGCAAGATCATGCGCCGCCTGCTCAAGCAGATCGCCGGCGGAGGCACCGTGACGGGCGACACCACGACGCTGGAAGACTTCAGCATCCTGGCAAAACTCAGCGGGAAAGATGAGGATTAATCGAATGCGCCACCGATTTTCGCGCCTGTTTTCATGACTGTGAACTGGTTCATTCTCGGTGGTCACGAAGTTCGACAAAAAACCCTGCGCCTCTACTGGCGCATCCGGCGGCGTCTCGAGGCGCGCCACCTCCTGAAGGCGGAAATCACCCTGGGGGAACTCGGCTGGCAGCAGGCCGATTTCCCCGAGAGCGTGGAGGAAACGATTCGCAACCTGCACCGCATCGAGGCCGAGCAGGCCGAGCTTTTCAATCGCAGCGCGGATCTCGCCGGAGAGATGTCCGCCGCGCAAAAGGAACGCGATGAGAAACGGGCGGAATACGATCGCGCCCGCGCCGCGGTGATCGCGGAAATGCAGCCCCATCTCGACGCCCGTGAAAAGGAGCAGCAGGCCCGGGTGCCTTTGCAGCATCTCACCACCGCCTTGCGGGAGCAGCAGCCGGAGCTTAATGAGCAGGAACGTGAATACCGCCGGCAGATTGGCGATCTCGTTCACCAGCAGATGCCCGGCATGGACATGATGCAGGAGCGCCAGCGGTTGCTCGATCTGCACCAGGCGGTGCTCAGTTCCATCAGCGCCGCGCACGACGGCATCGAAAAAGCCTGTGCCGACATCCGCGTGCACGACGAGACGATTGCGAAAATCGAGCCAGTCATTGCCGCCTTGCAGCAGCAGATTGAAACGCTCGACCAGGCCTTCAACCACGCCGATCGCGAGCGCGCCGATCTTGCCCTGAAGTTGCAGCAGGAGAAAAACGGGGTCGAGCGTCGCCTGAGCGAATTGGACCATTCGAAGGGCAACGAATTTCTCATCGTGGGCCGCTGCCTCGCCGATGCGCAGATTCCACCGATGAACCAGCCGCAGGCGCTCCAGAAGGTGCTGGATTTGCGCGCGACGGTCGCGAAACTGGAGGAAAGCATTGCCGCCTCACTGGCGTGGAGCGAGGCGCAGGATGCGGATGAGTTGAAGAAGTTTTACTTCGCCGTCGGGCTGGCCATCGGGCTGGTGATTTTGGTGGTATGCGTAAGCCTGCGGGCCACCGGACATTGAGACGGGCAAGAATTTTAAGGCGTAGCGAACACGAAGCAGGATTGAAGGACGGGGAGGAAGTGCCTGGCCTTCTACGGCACCGTGACGGTGGCCTCCACGGTGTCGGCTTTGGAGCGGTCGTTTTTCGATTGAGCGGTGAAGAGACAATCCTGGGCGGTGCCCGAGGCAAGCGTTTTTCCCGCCGCGATTCGCAGCATCAAAACTCGGGTGCCACCCGCTTTCAGTTTCACCTGATAGGTCCCGGCGGCCACCGCGGCGGTCACATTTTTACCGCCGTCGAAATAGGCGACCTTGAACCCTGTGCCAGCCGCGCTGCCGGTCAGCGTGAAGGTATCCGGCACATTGCCATCGTTTTGGAGCTTGATCTTGAAATTCCGGGTTTTGCCCGCCAGCAACGGCTGGCTGAGGTTTTGGTCCGCGGCGGTGGTATTATAGATGTCGTTGCCCACCCAGTCGGCCTTGCCCCAATCGGCGATCCACAAATCGGCCTGGTAGGCCGGGATGACCGTGTTGGGATCGAATACGGTTACGTCGTAAGAAAAGCTTTGGGTGGCACCGCCGATCTTCACACCGGTGAGGTTGACTTCGTAGGTGGTGTCGCTGGCGGGCTTGTCCATCGAGGCCGTCGTTGTGGTGGGATCAATGCCATTCCAGGCCCAGACCAGCGTGTTTTCGCCGTAGCCTTCATCGACCGTTTCCAACGCCACGGCGACCGGGTTTCCATTATGAGTCATGGTCACGGAGGCGTTGGAGAAGTCCGCGTCGGGGTAGCTGAACGACCACCGCGGGAATACGAGTTCGTAAGGCACATAGCCGGGTGGTGGCCAGGCCACATAGCCATCGCGGGTGGCCGGGCGGGTCGTTCCGTAATTTTCGTCCACTACCCACGTCGCATTGGCGGGGGCAAAGGTGGTGACCCGCGGGATGTCGCCAGTGCCCATGTTTTGCGTCTGCGGATAGATGATCCAGCGCCGGTGTCCGGCCGCCCCGTTATTTCCGTAATCGTCGATGTAAGCGGTGATGGCGGCCGGGCCCACCTTTCCGAGAGCGAGATTGGAGTTGCCGGCGGCGTTTGCTCCGGCGGAGGAATAAAGCAGCCAACTGGTGGGTGGTGCGTGGTTCAATTGATTGTTCGCCGCCATCATCAACGCCGCCTTTTGGTCCTGGGCGGAGTAGTTGTTATCCAGCGCGATCACGGCGGGAACGCCTGCCATGGCGCGAAACCAGTTGATGCGTGCGATCACGGCCTGCTTGTAGGCGGTGGAGGTGGTGCCGGCGCTGCCGGTTGCGCTGTGGCCGGGGTTGCCGCTCAGGGAGCCGGTCCACTGGATGGCAACGCCATTGGAGGCCTCGTATTGGTCGAGATAATAGGAACGCACCGTCTCGCGCGTGCTGATGTCGATCCACGGGGAACTCGCCGTCGTGCCCACGCCCGTGACCGTGCGCGTGACGAAGTTACGAGAGGAGAGGACGGCCTGCCCGTTCGCCTCGGCAGCGGGCGCGACTGGTGGATCGCCGAGATCATCCTGCGCCCGGGAATTACCGGCCACGGCAAGAAAGACGGCGCTTATCGCCCCGCACAGGAAAAGTCGCGATACAGAAAAATGCTTGCCCATGGAATGGCCGGAATATTTCCACCGATTTCGCCGGGCACAACTGGTTTTGTCGGCAGGTGGAATTTCACGATGCTCCCCGCGAAGAAAAATCGGGAGGCCCGACTACGCTCGGGGAGACATTATTTTTGGAAGGGAACTTCAAAATCCGAATCCGGGACTTGGTTTCGTCCACCGTAATCAATGCTCCATTTTCCAATGCGACGGCATGGGTTTTCAAGACATGAAGGATGATATTGCCAAGATAGGATGGAGATACATCTTGCGTGCGCACTTGAAGGACACTCGGCCCATTCGCTTTGGTGTGAGCCAGCAGAATACCAAAGTCGAGATCGTGAGTGAATACCACATGACGATTTTCAGCCGCCCAGCACATAATTTCCGCATCCCGGGCATTTGCAGGACCGATGTTTGCCTAATGCACGGCTTCAAAACCATTTTGCTGTAACACGGGAACCCAGTCTGGCGACAGGTTCATATCCAGCAGAATTTTCACGCCGTCGCCAATGGTAACTCAAGCTCTTCAACCCGCCAGGCGGCATAGGAAAGAGCTTCCCGGATATCTTCGGCAGTCAAGTAAGGATATAATCGAAGGATATCCTCGGGCGAGTGGCCGGAGGCCACCATCCCGACGACCATTCCTACTGTCACCCGCAATCCGCGCAGGCATGGTTTGCCTCCCATGACATTGGGATCGTGTGTGATGTTGGCAAACGTTCGCATATGCGGAGAATAGGCTAGATGGCATTTCGGAGCAATTAACAAAGTGATGCCGTGTCCGGACGCCGAAATGGGGAGTCGCTACTTCACCGCCTTCTGCTCCAGCCGTCCCAAACACAACTCCAGCACTGCCAGCTGCGCACAGACCCGGTCATCCAGCGCATACTCCGAGGGGGTTTCGAGGGTGAAGGTGCGGCAGGAGTGGTGCAGGTGCAGGTAGGCGGCTTCGGGGAAGCCGATTTCCTCAAAAAGCTTCGGGTCGAGGTTGCGGCGGATGATGCCGTCGCGGGCGGCGCGGCCCTCGATCTTCTTGCGCGGATCGGGGCCAATGTAGCGGCTGGCGGCGCGGAGGATGTCCTCGCCCCACCAGGGTTTTTCGCGCTGGATTTCGTAGAGATACACGCCCTGGGCATCGTAATCCTCGTGCAGGGTCATTGCCAGCTTGAAGCGCTGGGTGCCGATGATGGCTTTCCATGCCCTTACAAATTCCAGGTCGTTGCGATGGAAGATGCGGTTCAGGTCCTGCCCGGCTTCGTCCACGCGGCGGTTGTTGATGAGGCCCCAGGGATTGAGGCAGGGAAAAATGAGATAGGGCAGGCGAGCCAGCTTTTTGGCCTCCTTTTCCGCCCACATAATTAACGCCTCGGTTCCGGCCGGTTCGTCGCCGTGGATGCCGGCGGAGATGTAGATGACGTGCTCCTGCGTTTTCGGCTGCGTGTCCAGATAGTAGAGGGGCAGCCCGGACATTTCGGCGAAGGGGCATAACTTCAAGCCGGCTTCCTTTGCCACCGCCCGCCAGCGCTTGATGAGGTGCTTGTAATCATGTGCGCGATGCGCGGAGATGATCATGGTGCGCCTACGCTGCGGGATGCCGGACGGATTGGCAAGTGTGCTTCCGCAATTTTAAGCTGCCAAAACCGTGGGGATTATGATGAGTATGCGGCAACACCCACACCCTACATGTCGAATCTTTCCACCCTGCCGGAAGTCGCCGAGTTTGAGCGCCTGCTGCAAAAACCCAATTCCGATGCCACCGGCCTCGCCGGATTTTTCAACTCCGGGGTCATCGTCCTTTCCCGCGTGCCCGCCCGGCTGGACATCATGGGCGGCATTGCCGATTACTCCGGCGCGAATGTGTGCGAAGGTGTGCTCGGGCAGGGAATCGCGATTGCCCTGCAGCCGCGCACCGATCGCACGCTGCGTATTCGCACGGTGCAGAGCGGCCGCCGCGCGCTGCCGGTGGAGACGCGCATCCCGCTCGACTACTTCGAGGCGGGCGACCTGCTCGGCACCTACAGCCAGATTCGCGAGCTGTGCCGGGCGAACCCGCTTTCCTCATGGGCGGCCTACATCGGCGGCAGCATCTTTACCTTGCTGAAGGAGGAGTCGGTGCGCCTGCCCTACGGCTTCAGCCTGCTCCTGCTGAGCAATGTGCCGATGAACGTGGGCATCGGCAGTTCCGCCGCGACCGAGGTGGCGGTGCTGAACTGCGTGCAATCGTATCTCGGCCTGAAGATGAGTGCCGGACGGCTGGCGCAGCTCGGGCAACTGGCGGAAAACCAGGTGGTCGGTGCGCCCTGCGGCATCATGGACCAGATCGCGGTGGCGAGCGGACGTGAAGGCAAGCTCACGCACATCCTTTGCCGGCCCGGCTCGGTGGAGGGTGACGTGAAGATTCCTGAAGGGACGGCGTTCGTCGGCATCAACTCGATGGTGAAACATTCCGTGGGTGGCAGCGCCTATGGCGATGTGCGCATCGGTGCGTTCATGGGACGGCGGATCATCAACACCGCGCGCGCAACGCAGGGGCAGGGACCGGTGACTTACCTGACCGAGATCACGCCCGCCGAATTTGAGCGCGACTATCGCGACAAGCTGCCCGAGGCCATTCTCGGTTCCGAGTTTCTCGAAGAGTTCAAGACCCATGACGATCCGGTGACCACGGTGCAACCCGACGCGGTGTATCGCGTGGCCGGGCCTTCGGCGCATCCGGTTTATGAGAACGATCGCGTGTTGAAATTCATGGCGGCGCTCAATGCGGCCAATGCGGGCGACGCGGGTGCGTTGATCACGGCGGGCGAGCAGATGTATGCTGCGCACGAGAGCTACAAGGCAAACTGCCAGCTCTCCGTCGAGGAGGTGGACTTTCTGGTGGATGCGGTGCGCAAGCGCGGCCCCGAGCGCGGCCTCTACGGTGCGAAAATCACGGGGGGTGGCTCTGGTGGCGCGGTGGCCATCTTTGGCCGGAAAGAGGCGCTGGCAACGGAGGTGCCGGCGATTGCGCACGAATACCAGCGGCGCATCGGCACCTATCCCGACATCTTCGAGGGGACTTCGCCGGGAGCCTGCGAGTTTGGTTCGCTGCGCTATGAATTCGGCTCCACTGGCTGGAAACGCTCTGTTTAACTTTCGTCCACTATGAGCAAGATTCGCAAAGCGGTCATTCCTGCCGCCGGGCTTGGCACCCGCCACTTCCCGGCCTCGCATGCGGTGAAGAAGGAGCTGTTTCCCGTGGTTGGCCCCGATGGCATCGCCCGGGCGCTGATGCACTACCATATCCTCGATCTGCTGGCGGCGGGGTTTGAGGAGATCTGCCTCATCGTGCAGCCGGGGGATGACCAGGTTTTCGGCGCCTACTTTGCCGGGCCCGATGATGCCTATTTGCAGCGGCTGGCCAAATATCCCGCGCTCCAGGAACAGGCGCTGGCGATGCGCGCGGCGGCGGCGCGGATCACCTATGCCGTCCAGCATACCCAGGAGGGGTATGGACATGCGGTGTTTCAAAGCAAGGGCTTTGCGGCGGGAGAGCCGGTGTTGCTGTGCCTTGGCGACCATCTTTTCCGGGGCGGGAAGACCAGTTGTCCGGCGCAATTGATCGCGGCGGCCAGTGCGCGGCCGGGGCTTTCCATTTCGGCGGTCAATAAAATCGCGCCGCACGAGTTGAAGGGCTTTGGCACGATTGCCGGGCAGCGGCTGGTGGAGCGGCCCGAGGTGATCGACGTTTCCCTCATCATTGAAAAGCCGGCGGTCGAGGTGGCGCGGGAGAAGCTGCGGGTGGATGGGTTGGGCGACGATGAGTTTCTTGGCTGGTTCGGCATGCACCTGCTTGCGCCTTCCATTTACGACGTGCTGGAGGAGATGATCCACGATGACGTGCGCGATGGCGGGGAGTTTCAACTCACCCGCGCGCAGGAGATTCAACGTTCGCGCGAGGGCTATGCGGCACTGGAGATCTCCGATGGACGCCGCTACGATTTCGGCGTGCCCGCGGATTTCCTGGCGAGCCTGAATGAATTTTCGAGGCCGGGGATTTAGGTAACTTGAAAAAGCCACCGTTGCGCGTCGTTAAAACAATCCATGTCTCCCCGGGCAACGCCGAAGGGCCTCAAATTTTTTGCGCCGGGCAAGCTACGTAGCTTCTTGCTGTAACGCGGTGCTCCCAGCGCCAGACGTAAGTATGAGATCCCTCGGCTACGCTCGGGATGACATCGCTTTTGGAGGAGAGCCCGAAGAGGGTTTGCTTACCGAGCGCTTTTGGAATGCGTTAATCAGTGATTTTTTTAACTGGCCCGTTGCGCCCAGAAGACCGCATTGACGAAGCGTTCGTTCGTCTGGCGCAGGCGGCTGCAGACCTCGCGCATGAGCGCGGAGACGATCTTGTAGCCGGCATTGGTATCGGTGCTCATGAAGCTGCGCATAGTCTCGTAGCCGATGCTGGCGACGGATACGTTTTTCACCGCCACCACGCTGGCCGTCGCCAGGCCGTGGTCGAAGAGATTGACCTCGCCAAAGAAACCGCAGGCGCCGATGCGGCCGAGCAGCACCTCGCGCTTTACCGCCAGCCGCCGCACGTGGACGGTGCCCTGGCAGACGATGTAGAGCGCACCCACCGGTTCGCCCTCGGTGATGATTTTCTGTCCTTCCTTGTAATCCTGCGTCTGCAACAAGGCGGCAAAGGTCTGCAACTCGTGTTCGGTGAGATCTTTGAGGAACGAAACGGAGCGGAGGATTTCGCTGGACATGTGCGCAGGCTAGGGGAGGGCGGCGGAAAATTCAACGGCCAATCCCGCGCGGGGCGGCGGTTTTTCGGTAAAACGCAGGGAAAAATCTTCACGGAATCATTACACAAGACATTTGACAGATTTAAACACCCCTACATATTTAACGACCTTAACTTTATATGCTGTTAACTCGAGATGAAGTGGAAATGCGGGCAGATGCGGAGCGACTCGCGGAAATCATTACCAACTTTCAGCGTTGCTTCCTGCTCAACGTTTCCAAGGAGCTGGCCCGCGGCCAGGTGTCCTTTGCGCAGTATCTGCTGCTCGGTTTCCTCTACAACAAGCAGACGCTGACGATGACGGAGATTGCCTCGAAGATGGGGCATACGACCGCGGCAGCCACCGGGCTGGTGGACCGGCTGGAGAATCTCGGGCACGTGCGGCGCATGCACTCGAGCGACGACCGCCGCAAGATCGAGGTAAGCATTACGCCCAGTGGCGAGAAGCTGGTGGAGAAAGTGCGGGCCGACATGGTGGAGAACCTCGTCGTAGTGATGGGCGAGCTGTCGGTCGATGAACAGAAGTCATGGCTGCAGATTTACGAAAAGCTTTTTCAAATATGCCAACGCAAGTAACCCGCGCCTTTCGCGCTTTATCTACAAAGGTCACGCTGTTTTTTGGTCTTTCGCTGGCGGTCATGCCGGCGTTGCAGGCCGGTTCGGATACCGGCAGCCCGCGTGTGATGCTGGGAGTTCCCAAGAAACTCTCGCTGGAGCAGGCGGTGCAGATCGCGATCCAGCAAAACCCGTCCATCCTCAATGCCGAGCAGGAGATCGAGCGCAACGTCGGTCTCGTGATCGAAGTGCGCGCGCAAGCGCTGCCGCAGGTGGGTGTCACCTCCAGTTACAACCAGCAGGATCAGCGGCTGGTTTACGGTCCGGTGATTCCTGGCACGCCGCTGCCGAATCCGGCGGGCACGTTCTCAGCCGGGCAGGCCGCAGTCATCCGCGCCATCGAGCAGAGTGTTTCCACGCCCACGCAAATCACGGCCGGGCAGGAGAAAAGCTGGGATGTCAGCTTTGAAGTGCGCCAGTTGATCTATTCCGGCGGCCAGGTCGGTGCCGCCATCCAGGCCTCGCGCTACACCCGCGACGCGGCGCTCTACCAGCTCCGCGACACCGTGGATTCCACGATCAATTCCGTGCGCCAGGGATTCTATCAGGTGCTGCTGAACCGTGCGCTGATCAATGTGCAGAACGAAAACCTTGCGCAGGCGAAGGCGGATTTGAAGGATCAACAGGACCGCTTTGAGGCGGGCACCGTGCCGCGTTACAACGTTCTGCGGGCCGAGGTGGAGGTGGCGAACGTGCTGCCGCAGCTCATCCAGGCAAAGAACGATTACAAGATCGCCCAGCTCCAGCTGGCGAAGCTCCTCGGGCTCAACTACTCGGGCGCGGGGGCGGAAGAGGACACGATCGACGCCCTCGGTGATCTCACTGTGGACCCGAACGACCTCACGCTGAACGAAGCGCTCACCTGGGCCAAGGCCAACCGCGCCTCGCTCAAGTCGCAGCGCGAAAACATCCTCACCTACGTGGCCAATGTGAAGGTGCAGCTTGCGGGCTACCAGCCCACCATTTCGGCCAATGCGGGCTACAAGTTTGAGAACTCGCCGTTCACCTCGCACTTCGAAAAAGAGGTGCAGGGCTGGTTCTTCGGGGTGACCGGCAGTTGGAACATCTTCGACGGCGGCGCCACCTATGGCCGCGTCAAACAGGCCAAGGCACAGCTCGAAGAGGCGCGCATTTCCTACTTCGACGCGGTGCGGCAGGTGGAACTCGACGTGCAGGATGCCTACTCCAGCTTGCAGGAGGCCAAGCAGCTCATCGAGAGCCAGAAGAAGAATGTGGAAACCGCCGAGGAGGCGCTGCGCCTCGCGCAGGAGCGCTTCCGTGCCGGAGCGGGCACCCAGCTCGATGTGCTCGATGCCCGTGTGGCGCTGGTGCAGGCCGAGACGAACGAATTGCAGGCCCGCTATAATTACAACGTCGCGCTGGCGAACCTCGACCGCGCCACGGCGATCAACACCCGCTACGACGATACGTTTAACGATCCGCTCAGCCGCCTGCGTGTGAAAGACCCGGTGGTGCCGCAGAAGTATCTCGATGAGCCCAAGAGCCCGGCCAAATACATCCAGACCCCGGCCACCGTCCCGGTGACCACGAAGGTTGCCGCCGGCCATAACAGCTCCGGCAAGTGACCGCTTTGTCGCCAGCGCCCGTTGAGTTTTTTCCGGCGCTCAGCGCGCTGGCGGACGTGCGACACACCTTCATCCAGCGGGTCCCCGGTCTGGAGCTGAAAGTGGAGCGCGAGGAAGCGCTCCGGCGTCTCGCGCGTGTGCATGAGGAAACCCGGGCCCGGCACGGCTTTGCGGGCATGCCGCTTATCAATGCGAACCAGGTTCACGGCCGCGAAGTGGCCGTAGTGAAGACGGATACCGCATCTCCCGTGGAGGGCGTGGATGCGCTCATCACGAACCAGCCGGAGGTCAATCTCGGCATCTACGTCGCCGACTGCTGCGCGATTTATTTTGTGGACCCCTTGAAGCAGGCGATCGGGCTGGCGCATTCCGGAAAAAAAGGGACGGAACTCGGCATCACTACGGCGGTGATCGAGGCGATGGGGCGGCACTTTGGCAGCGAGCCCCGGGATTTGGTGATTCAACTCAGCCCCTGCATCCGGCCGCCGGATTACGAGGTGGATTTTGCCGCCGAAATCGTCCGCCAGGCCCGCGCCGCCGGGGTGCAATATGTGCACGACTGCGGGATTTCCACCGCCAGCGATTTAAGCCGCTATTACTCCTATCGCGTCGAGAAAGGGAGAACCGGCCGCCTGCTGGCATTACTGGCATTGACTTGATTCCCTGCGCCCGGCAAAAAAGGCCGCGAATCCTTTCCCAAAAAGGACTATTGTAAACCCAATGCAACGCCAGTTCGATCCTTCGGAACCGGAATTGATGGACCGGCCTCAGCCTGTGTCCGACGAACTCGCGCGTGATCTGGAAAACCTCCGCCGGCTCAACTCTTGGTTCGGCAGCTACCGGCTCATCCGCGCCTTCCTGCGCTGCTGGTTTCAGCCCGGCGGCAATTACCGCATCCTCGATCTGGCGACCGGCTACGGGGACATTCCACGCATGATCGTTGCGTGGTCCCGGGCGATGGGCTGCACGGTGCAGATCGACGCGGTGGACCAGCAATCCGCCACGCTGCAACTGGCGCAAAAAGCGAGCGCCGGTTTTTCCGAGATTCGTTATCAGCAGGCGGATGCGCTGACCTTTTCCTCCCCCGGCACCTACGATCTCGTCCTTTGCTCCCTGGCCCTCCATCACTTCTCCGAGCAGGATGCGGTGAAGCTCCTGCGGCAGGCCCGCGTCCTCTCGCATGAAAATGTCCTGGTGGCCGATCTCGAGCGCAGCACTTTTACCGCGGCCTGTGTGTGGTTTCTTACCTCCACGGTTTTCCGTGAGCCGATGACCCGGCATGACGCCCGCGTCTCCGTGCAGCGTGCCTTCAGCTTTCGCGAGCTGACCGGCCTGGCCCATGCCGCAGGCTGGGAGCAGTTTGGGCATCAGCGGTTCTTCCCGGCCCGGCAGGCGATCTGGCTGCGGCAGCACATCTCGGGCATGCAACCGCTCACCAGCGGCGCCCCTTTCGATTACGCGACTTAAAACCGGTCGCCAGAGGGGCTTTTGCCGGATTCGCCCTGGATTTCCGGTTCAGAAAAAAGCGGGGTGGTCGATAGATGGGCCGAAAGCCCATGAAAACCACCCATGCCTGTATCGAACGACTGGAGTCACGCATTGCCCCGGCCACCCTCGTGGTGACCAATCTCAAGGATTCCGGCAGTGGCAGCCTGCGGGACACACTTGCCGCCGCAGCGGATGGGGATGTGGTGGCCTTCGCCAGCAACCTGCACGGCGTGCTTACCTTGGCCACTACGGTGGATGTCACCGTGGGGGTCACGATCAAGGCCGCGACTCCCGGGGCGGTAATTCTCTCGGGCAATAACACGGTGCAGATCATGGACATCGACGACGGTGATGACACCACGATGAGCAATGTGAAGCTGGTGAATCTCGGCTTTACCAACGGCCGGGCCTCGGCGGCGGGTGGGGCGATCCTCGATGTGGAGAATCTGACGGCCAGCAATTGCAATTTCTTTGGCAACCATGTCACGGCGGGCGATGGCGGGGCGATCTCCATCCAGGGGGATGGCGCCACGGTGAAACTGTCGAACAGCCGGTTTACTTTCAACACCGCTTCCGGCGAAGGGGGCGCGGTGGACTTCTCGGCTGCGAGCGGCAATTTCCTCGTCACCGCTTCGGTTTTTAAAAATAACACGGCCACCCATGGCGGGGCCTTCGCGGTCACCGACGTGCCCACGGTCATCGTCACCGGCGGGAAGATCGCGGACAATTCGGCGACCCAGCTTGGCGGCGGCGTGTATCTCTCCGATGTGGCCTCGGCCACGTTTAACACGGCGTATATTGCGGACAATTCGGTCAGCGCGACGGCCAGCGGCACGGGAGGGGCGGGCATTGCGCTCAGCGCCTCGACCTTGAAGCTGCTCGGCACGACCATCGCTGATAATACGGCGGGTGGCTCCGGCGGCGGTTTGCTGGTGGATGTCGATTCCACCGCCAATCTCACTTCCAGCACCATCTCCGGTAACATCGCGCAGTGGGGTGGGGGCATCGACTTTGCCGGCAATGTGAAAATGACCACCAGCACGATCAGCGGCAACGAAGCGACGCAGAATGGCGGCGGCATTTATGGCGAATACGGCCAGCAGAATTTGAACATCGCGGGGAGCACCATCGGCGGGAACCAGGCCGAGGTTACCGGTGGCGGTCTCTATTTGTTAAACGGCGGCTATCAGATCATCAACACCACAACCGTCGGCGGCAACTCCGCCGGAGTCAGTGGCGGTGGCCTGGCGGTGGGCGATGGCAATCTCAATGTCGCCAGCACCACCTTTACGCACAACGGTGCGGGGCTCGGCGGCGGCCTTTATTTGTTCAAGGATACCGGGACGCTCACCACGCATTTCTCGACCTGCAACATCACCGGAAACTCGGCGGTCACCGCCGGGGGCGGGGTTTACCTGGCCTCCACGGTGCTGAGCATCAAGACCAGCACCTTCGGTGGCAACAACGCCACCGATACCGGTGGCGGGCTCTACGTGGATTCCGGCGCGAATGCCATTGTGAATGGCAGCACCTTCCAGGGCAACTCCTCCACTTATGGTGGCGGGGTTTACTTCATCGGCCAGGTGAATATCGGCACCAGCAATCTGTTGGGGAACAAAGCTGCCGAGAGCGGCGGCGGGATCTACGGCACGGGCACGCAGGACATCCTGATTGCGAATACGCAGATCGCGGGCAACAAGTCGCTGGCAAGCGATGGCCGGGGTGGTGGCCTGGATCTCACTGGCACCGGCAAGCAAAGCATCTACCATTGCCAGATTACCGGCAACTCGGCGGCCAACGCCGGCGGCGGCCTTGCCGCGTCGAATGGTGTTATCAATCTGATTGCTACGACCATTGCCTCGAACAAGGCGACCTTTGGCGGCGGCGCGGCATTCTTCATGGGAACGAAAAACGCGAGTGCGAACTTCACCGATTGCACGGTGACCGGCAACAAGGCGCTTACGGTGGGTGGCGGGATTTATTCGGCGACCAGCAACGCGCAAATTCTCTCCGGCACGACCGTGAGTGGAAACATCGCGCCGGCGAATGCGGACCTGTTCGGGACTTATTTGCAGTCGTAAGGCGGGTGGTTGCTGTCTCGGCGAACGAAGTTGCGCGGGGTGCCGGGGAAGGCTTTCGGCGGGCCGCTTCACGCTCAACGGGCTTTACTGGGAAAGTGGAAATGGATTGGGAACCGGGAGCAGCTCCAGATAATTGCTCTGCATTCACAAACGGGTTGCCGCCCGTTTTGAAGAAAACCGCGGAGGCTGGCTCTGCCCCATGGCAGAGCGTTCGCCCCGCTCATCATCACCCCCCAGTTCAATGAAACTTACCAAGATCAAATCCCTTGCCCTCCTGGGCATGTTTACATGGGCCGGCCACGCCTTTGCCCTTACCGTCAACGTTGCCCCCGGTGGCGATATTCAGTCCGCCATCAACAGCGTTTCCGTCGCCGGTGGAGGCACGGTCAATATCACCAGTGGCACCGCCACCCTTTCGACGGCACTCGTGACGGCCAGCAACGTCACGATCAATGGCGCGGGCAATCCCACGACCACCCTCAACCTGAGTAGCAGCATCGCCAATGGCATTACGATCTCGGGCAGCACCTGGAGCAATGCCGTCGTGCAGAACATTAAAATCTGGGGTGCGGGAACCAGCGTGGCCCAGAATGGCGTGGATCTGGGCTCGAGCACGGTCGGCAGCGGCGGCGGCATGAGCAACGTGCAGTCCGCCAACGTCGGTTACGATGGCGGCAAGTTTTCGGGAAACAACGGAAGTATCACTTCGTGTAACTTCCACGATGCCGGGCTCAACGATTACTACCATTGCTTCTATTTCCTCGGTGGTTCCGGCACGGTGTTGTCCGGTACCCAGTTCAATCATTCGCCCTACGGTTCGGGCCTGCATGTGAACAACTGGGTCACGGTGAGCGGCGGGACCTCCAAGAATAACACGAGCAGCAACAATGGGCAGGAGGGCCATAGTTTCACGGCTTCCACCAGCAACACGTTTAACAGCTACACCATCAGCGGCTGCACGGCGAACACTAACGGCTTCGCCTATACCAGCGGGACCTACTATGGCTTTTGCCTGCTCGCTGGTTCAGGGACGATCACGGGCTGCACGGCGACCGGGAACAACGGCACCGGGTACTATTACGGCGGGTTTTCGCACAGCAATAACAACTGATTTCATGGAGGTGGTGCTACCCGGGGTGCTGGCCCCGGGTAGGTGGTCAGGAGAAGCGGTCGTTTTCTCCGGTGATCCATCGGTTTTTCGCCATGAATGTTCCCTTTCGTTCGCTGGTTGGAGCCGCGTTGGGCGGCGCCGCCTTTCTTGTCGGTTTTCTTACGGTTTCCCCGGTGGCCCAGCCGCCCATGGCGACGGGAGTGGCCGGGGCTGACCATCTGTCCTCCGCCTCAACTCGCGACGGAAAAAAAGCCCTCTCCCCGGCTGCGGAAAAAATCGCGGGCCTGCTTTCCGGCGCGCCCAGCGAATTACGCTACGACGCTGTGCTTCAGGCCCTCCTGCAATGGGGCGCTGGCGATCCGCGTGCGGCGCTCGATTACACCCGCCATCATTTCGACCCGCGCCATCGCAACACCTTCCTCTCCAGCCTGCTTGCCGCCTGGGCTGCGAGGGAACCGCAGGCCGCATGGCAATGGGTAAAATCCAGCCTGCCGGGCGACCATACCCAATTCGATGCGGTGCTTTCCACCATCGGTAAAACCAATCCCGATCTTGCCTGGCAGGATGCGAGGGAAGGAACGGCGCAGATGGCCCAAAAGCGCGATCAGTCGCTCTACGTGAGCGCACTGCGAGGAATCCTTTACCAGGGTGGTTACGAAAAAGCCGCGGCGCTGATCAATGCGCTCCCGCTTTCGCCGGATGGGCAGAAATATGACCTCACGAGCATCCTCGGTGGCGAGTGGGCCCGTTTCGAGCCGCAACAGGCCGCGCAGTGGATCACCCGCCAGCCGGGGGATGCGAACAGCTTCGACCGGCAGCAGATGCTGGTGAGCCTCGGCCTCTCGTGGGCGCAGAGCGATCCCCAGGCCGCCGCCGCTTTCGCCGCGCAACTGCCGCCCGGAGTCGCCCGCCAGAACATGCTGGCCGTGGCGCTCAATGGATGGGCCACGAATCACCCCGACGAGGCCGCGCAATGGCTTAACCAGTATCCAAACGATCCCGAGCTGGACTACGTGGTGCGCTCGCTCGCCACCTCGCCCAAGGTGATTGATGCCAGCCCCGACCAGGCGCTGGCCTGGGCCAATACCATGAGCGATGAAGACCTCCGCTTGCAGACGCTGAAGATCATCGTGGATCGCTGGATGACGAAGAACTTCGCGGCCGCCAAAACTTACGTCCAGAACGCCAACCTCCCCTCCCGCATTCAAAGTGTGCTCGATGCGGATATTCAATCGGCAACACCATGAAAAATAGCGCCCTCCCACTGAAGCCTTTGTCGGGGATGGGAGCGTATTTGATCCTGGCGGTGATGATGTTTTTCCTGGGGCGAATCATTGCACACGCTTTGCAGAAGGAAGCCCGTCCCTTCGCAAAAATGTCGGTTGCGTCGGTTCCTGCTGCGTCCAGTGCGATCGGTTTGAACGACGCCGGGTCCAACCATGCACCCGAGGCCTCTTCTCAAAATTCAATGAATGGGTCGTCACTCGAAAGCAGGCTGTCCGCTCAGGTTTCGAACCTCGCCTCGCAGGCGCAACTGGATGCGATCATGGATGAGCTCGCCCAATTTGCCGACAGCGATCCCCGGCGGGCCATCGAGTTTGCCCGGCAGCATCTCAAGCCTCCGTTTCTTGACCAGGCGCTCGCGAGGATTCTCGACCGCTGGGTGGATCAAGACCCGGCGGCCGCCTGGGCCTGGGCGAAGGAAAACCCCGGAGAGGACAATGTCTTTCCCGATCAGGTCCTGAACAAGGTTGCCATTACCGCGCCCGATACCGCGTGGGCCTTTGCTTCCGAGCTGGCGGCCCGCGCGTCGGAGGATTCCGCGGGCTTCTATGTGAGTGCCCTGCGGGGGATGATCTACGCGGGAAATTACCAGGCCGCGGCCCGATTGCTCGGCAGTGCGCAACTGCCTTCGAAGTCACTCGATTCGAACTATGGCCTGCCCGGTTTCATCGCCAGCGCCTGGGCGCAGGCTGATCCCGAGGCCGCCGGGCAATGGGTGCTCGGCCTGCCTGCGGAGGGCAACGCGCGCCAGCAGGCCATCTCCGGCCTCGCGCAATCGTGGCCGCTGGTGGATCCGCAGGGGGCAGTGAATTTTGCCACCCAGTTGCCTGCAACCGCCAGCCGCCTCACCATGCTCACGGCGGGTGTGAATGAATGGTTTGCCCGCGATCCCGCGCAGGTGAATGCCTGGGCCTCCGCCATTCCGCACGACGGGGATTACGACCAGTTTGCCGCCGCTCTCGCCAGCGCGCCCAATCTCGTTTCCGCCTCGCCGCAAAATTCCATCGCCTGGGCCGAGAGCATTTCCAGCCCGGGGCTCGAAGTGGAAAGTCTGGCACAGGTTTTCACCCACTGGATTCAAATGGCCGACACCCCCGCACTGGCCTATTTGCAAAATCCGAATTCCTTCCCGCCCGCCGTCCGTTTTCCACTGCTGCATCGCCTGGGGTTGAATATCCCGTGATCGCTCAGACCGCGCCGTTTCGCACCGGCAGCGATTTTCCATCCCACCACCGGCTCTCGACCAGGATGCGGCAGGGCTCGGCCGGTTCGCCGCGTTCGTTGAGGTTGATCTGCGACACCAGCATTTCCACCGCAATGCGCCCGATGGCCTCCGAGTGCTGGTCAATTCCCGCATCCACCGGCACATCCACGCTGGTGGCTGCCACCGCGACGTCGCCCGGGATATTCCACCCCAGCGTCTTCAGCATCGCGGGCACCACGGTAATCGCCGTGATGATCGCATCGGGCCGATGCTTTTCCATCCAGCGCTGCAACGCCTGCCGGGCCCTGGCCGGTGCGGCATGGTATTCCTCGTGCGGGGTGAGCAAAGGGGGCAGGGTGGGCAGCTTATATAGTTGTTTCGCCGCGGCAAAACCGCCCGCGAAATTTCCACCCAGCCGCTGATCGTCGTCTGCGCCCACCACCAGCCCGATGCGCTCATAGCCGTAGCTGTGGATTTTTTTCACCGCCATGAGGATCGCCCGCAGTTGATCCGCAGTGACCAGATGCAGGTCGGGATTTGTGACCGAGAGCCCGAAGCGAATCGCGGAAAACTTGCGCCAGTCGAACTCCCCCCAGTCGGGGGTAATCCGGTGGGGTGGAATCAAGATCCCACTGATGCCGCGGGTCACGAGGATCTGCTCGAAGCGCCGGGCCGGAAAGCTCGCGGGCCAGCGAATTTCCTCCAGGTGATAGCCAAAGCGTCCGGCCGCCTCCCGGGCGCCCTGCCAGTAGAGATCGTATTCCCGATGCTTGCGCAGGCTGGCCGGTTGTTCCCAGTGGTTGATCCAGGCGATGGCATTTTGAATGCGCGACGGGACCGTGCCGCGCCGGTAGGCCGCGAGGGCGGCCAGATGCGGATCGGGCGCGTAGCCCATCGTCTCGGCCATTTTGTGCACTTCTTCGCGCCGCTGGAGGGAAATCGTGGGGTGATTGCGCAACGCCATCGCCACGGTGGTATGGGAGACACCCAGCCGCGCGGCGATGTCGTACACCGTGACGCGTTTGGAATGCATGGCTCAACGCTATCGGTCGATGCGAATTTTCCAAGTGGAATTCGCTGTAAACAAGGGACTTGCGACGGATTATATTGCTGCTGCGCTTAAGCAACCGGGCTTTTGGGTTAGGTGAGTACGGCGATCAGGAACCAGCCGACCATTACCAGTGCGAGCCCCAATTTCGCCACCATGCCCGCGAGCGTGCCGAGGAAGGTGCCCCAGGCGGATTTGCCGGCCGGAAGAACGCCGCGTCCGCCGAGCAATTCTCCCACGGCCACCCCAATCAACGGGCCGAAAAATATCCCCGGCAACCCGAAGAAAATGCCCGCGAGTCCGCCGAGAATCCCGCCGAGCGCGCCCCAGCGGGTGGCGCCGAAATATTTCGCACCCACTGAACCGCTAATGAAATCCACCGCCTGCGAGAGCAGCATGAGCACGGTGAGGGCGATCAGCGTCGTCCAGCCCGCACTGTGTTCCGGGCCGAGCATCAACCGGTGCAGTACCGCCGCGGCGAGGATGATCACTGAGCCGGGAATCAGCGGCACCACGGTTCCCACCACGCCCACGGCCATCAGCACCAGAGTCAGCACCCACCAGAAGGTTTCCATGGATTGAATTTGTCGATTTAAGGTTGATGATTGCGCGCGCTTCGGCAGATTGGCCGCTGGCACGCAGTTTCATCAACCATCCACCAACAACAATCAACTTTTATGGCTCTATCTATCGGAACCCAGGCCCCTGATTTCACGCTTAAAACCAAGACTGCCAGCGGCGTCGAGGACATTAAGCTCAGCGCCAACTTTGGCGCGAAGAACACGCTCCTCCTGTTCTTCCCGCTCGCCTTCACCGGCGTGTGCACCACGGAAATGTGCGACATCAGCGGTGGCTTGAGCGCCTACAGCGATCTCGGCTGCGAAGTGATCGCGATCAGCGTGGACAGCCCGTTTGCGCAAGAAGCCTGGGCGAAGGCGAATAACATCACGATCAAGATTGCCAGCGATCTGAACAAGACTACCGCCGCCGCCTACGACGTGCTGTTGCCCGACCTGATCGGCCTCGGCAGCGTCTCCGCCCGCGCCGCGTTCCTCGTGGACAAGGCCGGTGTCATCCAATACGCCGAGCAGACCCCCACGCCGAAGGAACTGCCGAACTTCGACGCGATCAAGGCGAAGCTGGCCGAATTGTAATCTTCGGCAGGATTGATTTTACGGGGACTCCTGCGATTGCTCGCGGGAGTCCCTTTTTATTTTGAAATATGGAAGATCCTGAAGTCCCCATGGAATCCGTGCACGAGCACATCGAGCACCACGCCCACGCCGCGCCCGAGCGCTGGATTTCGTATGTCGCCATGAGCACGGCGATCCTCGCGGCGTTTGCGGCCGTCGCGTCGATGCTGGCTGGAAGTCACGCCAATGAGGCGATGGTGAGCCAGATCGAATCGTCGGATCAATGGGCCTTTTATCAGGCCAAGGGAATCAAGGCGGCCACGCTGGAAACCCGCATCGAGCTATTGCAGGCGATGGGGAAACCGGTGCCGGCGGAGGACTCGGCAAAGCTGGCGGAGTATGCGAAGGAGCAGGTGGAGATCAGCGTCGAGGCCCAGGCCGCGAAAAAGGAAGCGTCCTTCCATCTCAAGCGCCACGAGTTTCTGGCGGCCAGCGTGACCATGTTCCAGATCGCGATTGCGGTTTCCGCGATTTCGATTCTCACCAAGCGTCGCCGTTTCTGGGGCGCGAGCCTGGTCTTTGGCGTGGTGGGAATCGGGCTGCTCTTTTGGGAACTCCTGCCGTTTCATTAGGACTGGGTTATTTTTAACCGCGGATTTCGCGGATGACCCGGATGATCCTCGTTCCGCAATGGAGTTCCGCCACGAGGGAGGGCACCGTGATAAAATTCATCTGCGCGAATCTGCGTAATCTGCGGATCACCACTCTCCGCGCCCCCGTGTCCCGGTGGTAAGATTACATCGCTTTTTTTGACCAAATCGGCGCTGGACAAAGGTGCCGGTGGCACGCACCGTTTGCGGCGATGGCGACCGGCTACCTGGCTCTAGTTTTGCATGCGCACCTGCCGTATGTGCGCCACCCGGAGTATGAGGAGTTCCTCGAGGAGGACTGGCTCTACGAAGCCATCGTGGAGACATACATCCCGCTGCTGGAGATGTTCCACGGGCTGCGGCGCGATGGAGTGCCCTTCAAGCTTACCATGTCGCTCACGCCGCCGTTGTGCCACATGCTGCGCGACAAACTGCTGCAGGATCGTGCCCAGCGTTACCTCGACCGCTCCCTCACCCTGGCGGAGAAGGAAATGGATCGCACGCAGAACGATTCGCGGCTCAATGCGGTGGCCAAGTTTTACCACGAACGGCTCAGCCGTTTTCGCAAGCTCTACGTGGACCGCTGGCGGCGCGATCTCGTGAAGCAATTCGCCCAGTTGCAGGACGAGGGGTATCTCGAAATCATCACCTGCGGGGCGACCCATGGCTTTCTGCCGTTGATGGAGCAATTTCCCGAGTCGGTGCGGGCGCAGATTTTTCTCGCCTGCGACGATTACCGCGAGCACTTCGGCCGCGACCCGCGCGGCATCTGGCTGCCGGAGTGCGCCTACGTCTCCGGCGTCGAGCATGTGCTGCAGGAGGCGAATCTGCGCTGGTTCATCATCGATTCGCACGGGCTCATGTTTGGCAATCCCCGCCCGCGCTACGCCATTTATGCCCCGTGCTTCACCCCGGGCGGCGTGGCCTGCTTTGCCCGCGACCGCGATTCCAGCCGCCAGGTGTGGAGCGCGGAGGAGGGGTATCCCGGCGACCCGGCCTACCGCGATTTCTACCGCGACATCGGCTTTGATCTCGGGCTGGATTACCTGCGCGGCGTGATGCCTTCCGCTGCCAATGGCGTGCGCAAGTTTACCGGGCTCAAATACAACCGCATCACCGGTCCGACCGAGAACAAGGACATCTACAACCGTGCCTGGGCGATGGGCGCGGCGGATGCGCATGCGGGGAACTTCATGTTCAACCGCGAGCAGCAGATCAAGTATCTGATGGAGAGCACGAACATTGATCCGATCGTGGTCAGCCCGTTCGATGCGGAGCTGTTCGGCCACTGGTGGTTCGAGGGGCCGGAGTTCCTCAATCTTTTCCTTCGCAAATCGGCGTTCGACCAGCAGCAGTATCAATTCACCACCCCCGGCGCCTATCTGGAGAAGCACGACACGCTTCAAATGATCGTGCCCAGCGCCTCCAGTTGGGGGCACAAGGGCTACTGGGAAGTGTGGCTGGACGACAGCAACTCCTGGATTTACCCGCACCTGCACACCGCGGCGCGACGAATGACGGAGCTGGCCACGCAGTATCGCGATACCAACCTGCCCTGGCTGGAACGCTCGCTCTCCCAACTGGCGCGCGAGCTTCTCCTCGCGCAATCCAGCGACTGGGCCTTCCTCATGAAAACCGGCACCGCCCGCGAATACGCCACCAAGCGGACCAAGGATCACGTCCTGCGGTTTACGCGTCTCTACGATCAGATCAAGGCCCAGGCGGTGGACGAGGAGTTCCTGAAAAATTGTGAGTGGCGCGACAATATTTTTCCGAATCTGGACTGGCGCGTTTACGTCCGGGAATAGATATGCACCGATTTGTTACGCCGCTGGCGCTGGGATTGATGGCGGGCCTCGCTCCATTGAGCGCGCAGACGCCTGCGCCGACCGTTTCGATTCCTGCCGCCACGCCATCGGTGACTCCGCCGCCCTCTCCTTCGCCCGCGGTTTCTCCGCAAGCGGAATTGTCACCCGTGGTTTCGCCCAGCCCTTCCGCCACCATGGTGGATTCCGACGAGCCACCGGCCAAAAAGCCCGGCGTGCGCCTGCAATTCGTGCCGCCGCCCATGGATGGCACGATCAGTCTTGGCATCTACGATTCCGCCGGGAAACTGGTGCGCACCCTGCACCGCGAGGCCGAGCCGGACCGCGGCGATTTCGTGGTGGCGAATGATGGCCTCGTCACCGCCTGGGATGGACGCGATGACCACGGCATGGCGATGCCACCCGGCACCTACCGCGCGCACGGCTGGCTGGTCGGGGATCTGAAGATCAAAGGCGAGGCGATCGTGGGGAATGACTGGGTTACCGATGATGACTCGCCGCGGATTCAGCAAATCACCCAATTGAATGCGATGACCGACGGCGGGTTCTCGGTGGTGGCAGAACTTGCCGACGGAAAATATACCCGACTTTCTTTCACTGCCGATGCGCAGCCTTCAAAAGGAGGAACTTTGGTCCCGCCCAGTTTGGAGGTTCATGATGTGGGTGCAAAATCCACTCCCGAAAGTGAAGTTGATCTTAAAAAACTGATTTCGGTGCATGTTCATCTGCCCGACACGGTGGATCCAATTGCCGGGTGCTCCGCCCGTGACGGTGGTTTCTGGGTGGTGGATCGAAATGCGAATGGAACTTCCATCAAGGAGTTTGCCGCCGACGGTACTTTCGAAAGACACCTCGCCATCGACCCCGCCGATCCCCAGCCCGAGCAGATTGCCGCCTCGCCGGTCGCGGATGTGATCTACCTGCTGGAGCGCAATGCCCAGGGGCAGCGCCTGCGTGCGCTCCAGCTCGTGAGTGATTCCGCAGCGGCGAGCCCAGCGCCTTCTCCCGCCGGGGAAACGAAGTCGGTCTGGAAAATTCTGTGGCAGAAAACGGTCTGGAACCTTTCCTCCAGGGCCGGGGTAATGCCGCGGTTGAAGTTCCCCAATGGCCAGCCTTTCGTGGTGCAGGACGCAGTGCACCTTTCGCTGGTGAAGAATCCGATGGATCAGGATCAACCGGGCAAACTTTCCGTCACGGCAGGAATCGAAGCCGGGGGAAGCTGTCTAAAAACGGCGGATGGACTCGTGTTAGGAATGATCTCGGATACCCCTCATTTGCAATGGGTTGCCCTGGCCACCGATCCCGATGGCAAAGGACTGGTTATCTATCAAAGCGATGGGGCGGCGGTTGAAGAGTTTCGTATTACGCACCCGGAGCAAATCATGCCCTTTGATGGGGGAGAGTTGGATTGGAAGCCTTAGATAGCGCCTTTTCGCCGATAGATTGCATTTTGCGCAAGCTTCTAGTTAATTATTTTATCTAAGATTGCAGCAAAGAAGCGTTGCGCTTCATGTGTGAAAATGATTAGTATCAATTCACCTGTAGTTTTTTGTTATACAGCGTTTTTCGCTTCTTTAAAAGGCCAGACACAAATACATGGACAATTCTTACAAAGCCGCTCCGCTAATTCTTGCTTCGGAGAAACTCACTATTGGCCGCAAAGTATTCTTCCTCGACCTGAAGGAAAACAACCGCGGCCGGTTTATGCAAATTACTGAGGACGTGGCGGGTCGGCGTGACCGGGTGATGGTTCCGGTGGAGGCCTTCAAGGAATTTATGGCCTCGCTGGAGCGACTCATCACGCAGTCCGAGCAGCTGTAATTTTTCCCGGGCTGTCCTGGCCTCCCCCATTGTTTCGGTCGTCATTTTCCGCGTCTTTTCATTGCTTCCTTTGCAAGCGCACTCCTAGGGCACGGCGATGATTGCCTCGGTGCTCACCACACTTTTCTTCGCGCTGTCGATTATCTTTGCCGCGCGTTCTGCCCATTATCTTGGCACCAGCCGGGCCAATCTTGCGCGCATGGTGGTCGCGCTGGTCTTCCTTGGCGGGTGGGCGTTTCTCTATGGACAGGGGCTCCGCGGGCGATCCCTGCCCTGGTATCTCTGGAGTGGCGCGGTCGGGTTTGGAATGGGGGATATGGCGATGTTCATTGCGCTGACCCGGATCGGGCCCGCGCTTACCGTGTTGCTCATCCAGTGCCTGGCCGCTCCCCTGGGTGCGTTGATTGAGTGGGTGTGGCTTGGAACGTGGCTCACCCCCGCTCAGATGCTCAGCAGTGTGGTGATTCTGGCCGGCGTCGCGGTGGCCGTGGCCCCGGGCGGGGAGTTTCATCCGCAACCGCGCGAGCTTCGCCTCGGCATCGGTGCGGGGATTGTTGCCAGCCTCGGGCAGGCGCTGGGCGCAGTGCTCAGCCGCAAGGCCGCTGCCGTGGCGATTGCCACCGGCCTGCCGGTGGATGGAGGCACCGCCGCCTTCCAGCGGATGATTGCCGGGATTCTCTTTACCGCAGTCTTCTATTTCATCTGGAAAAGGATCCGCCCCACCCCGCCCGTGGTGAAAAACCCCGACTGGAAGCTCGGTCTGTTGCCCATGCTCCTGAATGGATTGTTTGGCCCGACGATCGGAGTGGGCTGTTATCAATGGGCCCTGGCGACGACTCCGAGTGGCCTGGTGCTCCCGATTGTCGCCGCCACCCCGGTGGTGACCATGCCACTGGCCTTTCTGGTCGATGGCCGTCGGCCTTCCAAAAGGGCGGTTATTGGAGGAATCATCGCGGTTGCCGGGACGATTGCCTTGATGGAAGCAGGGTAGTTTTACGGTCGGTTGCGCAATCCAGCACCGGGAAAACCGCAATTCCGGGATAATGAAAAGCGCAAGCCACCGATAATAAACCGCAAACCGGGGGGAGCAGAAGCGGGGGGTGCAACGCTATTGGTAGGGAATGATTTGGAGACCTTTATTGCCCCTTTGTCTGCTTGCTATGATTTCCGCGCCTCTGGCGACGTATGCGGAAGGCACGGCCAATCTTTCCGCCATCAAGGCTTACCTGGTGCAGAAAGTGAATGCAATGGATGGTGCGGCGCACGACTTTGAAAAACAGGCGTCGGACTATGCGGCCATTGTCGAAAAAAACGGCGGGGACTACAATAAAGCCGCCCAGGCCTCCGGTTCTACCTTGGCCTCGCTGCTGGTGGACATGCAGAATGACTACCGCGTCTATCACAACAACGGTTATGAGACCATCGAAGGCGTGACTGCCGGCGTGCGCAAGTTTGTGGATTTCGATACCTATCTGGACGCGGGCGTTCCCCGGTCCGAAGCCTCCACCGACAGCCCCTCTTCTCCGCTCGTGCTGAAATCGGCTGATGGCAAGGTGATCGTCGATCAGGAAGGCAACCTGTTCCACTACGTGATCGAGCCCACCCTCTGGGGCACGAATGCACGTTTCCTTCACAAGCTGGACGACTCCGCTTCCCAATCGGTGAAGGGCCTCAAACAACTGCCAAAGGCCGAAGTGCTGGTGGCCGCCTCCAAAGAGCTCGCGAAGCAACTCGACGATCTGAAGGGCAAGAGCGAAGCCTGGCAGCCGACCCTCGACGAATGCGTGGGTGCGCTGGTGTGGATGACCCCGACGCTGAACGGCTATTTCGATGACTGGCGCGATTCGCGTTACAACCCCTCCGCCTCCATCGGGCGCTACGTGGCCCAGAGTCGCGTGCTCGACATGCGGGGCATCATGGGCAGCCTGCAACTGGCCTATCAGGCGATCCAGCCCGAGCTCGCCGGGAAAGATCCCGCCCTCGCCAAGCAAATCGGAGCGAATTACCAGGCGGTGATGGATTTCATCGCGAAGATCCATGCCCGCGAAGACAAGGGCAAGATCACCGTGCTCGAGATCGAAGAGCTCGCCTACCAGGCCAAGGCCTACACCGACCAGCTTGCCCCGGAGCTGAAGCAGGCCGTCGCTTTGCTCAAGGTGGATCTCCCGCGCAAACCCACGCTGATCTAACTCCTCTCTTTCACGCCGAGCATGAATATTCGCCACCTCTTCCTTCTCCCGCTTTGTGCGGTGCTCTCGTTTGCCACGTCCGGGCAGGCGCAGACCGATGCCTCGCAGTCTTTCCTGGAGTTGCGCGGCAAGCTCAATGAAGCGCTGCTCGATGTCTATGGCGGCGATCTTTCTCAGAATGCCGGAGTGCAAATGGACGAAAGCTGGCGGAGTGACGTGCAGCAGATGCCGCAAACGGCCATGCACGGCCTGCAAAAGCCCAATTTCGCCGTGGACCCCGGGCAGATTGCCGGGGCAATCGGGCAGGGACGGGGACTGCTGGAGCACATTGCCGCGCTTGAAATGCTTGCCGCCCAGCGTGCGGGCGATGTAACGGGCGCTCAAAGCTGGCGTGCAGTGATCACCCTCCCGCGCTTTGCCGATCCCGAGCAGGGCGCGCTGCTACTGCAACAGCCGGCCGACAAGGTGCGCGATCCGGCGGTGGGCCAGGTGCTGGCCCGTGAATATGTGGGCTGGCAGGTGATGCGCGCCCGCCAGTTGCTCGATATGATGCAACGCGTGGCCGCGGCTGGCGATGCGAACGACGCTTTCATCCATCAGCACACCTCCGAGGTGCTTACGCTGGTGAATTTCCCGGCGGAAATCCTGCGCACGGCGGGATTGCCCGCCACGCACCAGGCTCTGCCGGAGCTGAAGGTCAGCGGCCTGCTCAGCACGCCCGCCGCGGCAAAGACGATTGCCGAATGGCGCGAGAGCGTCGAGGCCTTGCTGCCGAACCTGCTCACCAAGGAGGATGTCGATCACTACGAGCGGCTGCTCGCCCGGTTCGTGAAGCTGGTGCCCAAGGAATATGCGAACGGCGTGGTGGATGGCCATGTGGTCATCCAGCTCGAGGTGCGTGAGGCCACCCAGTTTGCCGAGCAGGCGCAGACGCTTATCAACGAGCTGGCCCCGGTCTGGCGCAGCAACGATCCCAAGGTTTATACCCAGTATCACGATGTGCTGGTGGAGAAGGTCGAGGCGCTTCGTGAAGCGATCAAAAAGACGGTGTCGGTGGATGAAATTCAAAAGCGCTCCGATGAGGTCGGCGGCATTCTCGGCGACAAGTTTGGCCTCACCGCCCGCCTTGCTGGCACGGGCGGTCACGTGGTCGAGGAAACAGCGCTCGAAGTGCGCGCCAGCCTCAGCAGTTCGCTGGCCCTCGCGCTTTCCGACCACTGGCAGGAGGCGGAGTCACAACGCATGGAAGGTTATACCGCCTTTGATGCCGAGATCGAAGCCCGCGTGCTCCCGCGCAGTCCCGACCTCGCTACGAAGGCCGAGCGCAGCTTTCTCGATGGCACCAATGGTTCCGAAGGCATCAAGGCCCTGCTCGACCGCCGCGCGCCGGTGGAGGAGCTGACCGCCGGGTATGAACGGGCGCTGGGCAATCTCGACGAGTGCGTGGCGCTGCTCAAGGTGAGCGTTTCGCCCGCCACCATCGCCTACACCGCGTTTTCCATTCTTGCCCGCGAGGGGCTCGAGGCGGTGATCGTGCTGGCCGCCCTGCTGGCCGGGTTGCGCGGGGTGGAAAACCAGCCCGTCCGTCGGGGTGTGACCCGGGGCGCGTGGCTGGCCGTGGGGGCGACGCTCATTACGTTTGTGCTTTCCCGCACGCTCATCCAGTCGCTCAGCCATTATGGCGAACGTCTGGAGGCGGTAGTTTCCCTGTTCGCGGTCATCATTCTGTTGATGGTCACCAACTGGGTGTTTCACAAGTATTATTGGACCGGCTGGAACGCAAAGCTGCGCCAGCTCACCAAGTCCGCCACCAGCGCCGGAGCTGTGCGCTGGGAGGGATTCGCCCTGCTCGGGGTCGGCTTTCTCACGGTGTATCGCGAGGGCTTTGAGACGACGCTCTTCATGCAATCGCTCTGGCTCGAGGGCGGCGGCATCTCGCTCTGGCTGGGCGTGGCTGCAGGGGTGGCTTTCATTGCGACGCTGGGCGTATTGATTTTCCACTTTGGGATGAAGCTCCCTTACCGTCGCATGCTGGTGATCACCGGTATGCTGGTGGTTTCGATTCTCGTTTCGTTCACTGGCTCGGCGGTGCGGCTGTTCCAGATCAGTGGCTGGCTGCCGGTGCATCCAGTGCATGGACTGGACCTGCCCAACTGGGTGGGGCTGTGGTTTGGCCTCTATCCTTCCTGGGAAGGGCTGCTCATTCCGCCGCTGGGCCTGGCTTACGTCTGCGGGGCATGGCTTTACACCAAGTGGACGGCCCGCCGCGGACAGGTTGAAAATCAACAAATCTCCTTCAAAGTAGCCGTCGCTGCCCGATAACAGGGACGAACGGAGTCATTCACCTTTCCTTCAATGAAATACTGTACCCATACCCTTGTTGTCCTCGCTTCCGCCCTGGTACTGTCGTCCGTTCCTGCCTTCGCGGCCTCGCCCAGCGCGTGTCCCGTTCCCCAGGCGCAGATTAAGGCGAACACGATCCCCGGCGAATATGAGGACCCCAGCAAGGCGGCCCCTCAGGGCCTGACCAGTGAAGCCGAAACCATCTGGACTCAGTCCACGCTTACCGGCGACTGGGGCGGGCTGCGCACCTCTCTGGAAAACCGGGGGGTCACCATCGAGCCCAGCTATACCGGCGAAGTGTTTGGCAACCTCAGCGGCGGCATCAAAACCGGGGCGATTTATGACGGGTTGTTGAACCTTTGCCTCGGGGTGGACCTCGCCAAGCTCACCGGAGTGGAGGGGCTCGGTAATCTGCACGCCAATTTCCTCTATATCCACGGCCCCAGCCTTTCCTCGGATTACGTGGGCGACTTCAGCGGGACGAGCAACATTGCGGGCTACAATTCACCGCGTCTTCAGGAACTCTGGTATCAACAGGATTTCTGGCAGCAGCGGATCACGCTCAAGGTGGGCTTGATTGCGGCGGATACCGAGTTCTTTACCTCCGCCTACAGCGCGCTGTTCCTCGACGGCACCTTCGGTGCTTTCACCTTTTTTGGAGCAAATCTGCCGGATGTTCCCGCTTATCCCACGGCTGCTCCCGGGGTCCGCCTGTTTATCCAGCCGGTTTCGAAGTTCTATTTGCAGGCGGGAATTTTTGCCGGTGACAATGGCAGCCAGGTGGACAACCCCTATGGTCTCGACTGGCGCATCAAGCGCAACGATGGCGCGCTGATCCTCCTGGAAACCGGGTTCCTGCTCAACCAGTCGCCCGGGGATCGCGGTTTGCAGGGCACCTACAAGGTGGGGGCTTTTTTGCACACGGGCGGGTTCGATACCTGGCAGTCGCAGGCGGGGAATGCCCTCACTGGCAGCCCGCTGCATAATGAGAGCCCGAATTACGGCGTCTATGCGGTGATTGATCAGGAGATTTACAAGAGCGGCGGTCTGGCCGTTTCCGGCTTCGTGCGCGGTGGCCTGGCTCCTTCCAATGTGAACTTCGTGGACCGCTATCTCGATTGCGGCATCAATTGCACCGGGCTGCTCCCGGGCCGTCCCGAGGACGTCTTTGGCGTGGCATTTGCCCGCTCGTGGATCAGCGGTGAATACAGCCGGGCCGATCAGGAGCAGGGCAACGGGGCCTCCGGTTCGGAAAGCGTGATCGAAGCCACCTACAAGGTTCCCGTGACCCCATGGTGCTCCGTCCAGCCCGACTTCCAGTACATCATCGACCCCAGCGGCTACAAGGGATCGCCGGATGCCGTGGTGGCTGGCTGCCGCTTCAACATCGTCTTTTAAAGGCCAAATCTTTCGCTGCCTGCCAAAAAACAGCGGATGACCCGGGCTGGAGACTCTTTGCGTGCCAGCCCGGCGTGCATGAGCAATTCAACCCCGGGGTGATCCTGAGACACTGAACCCGCGGTGCGGGATTGAAAGGCGGAGCAGAATTTTTGGGTCCGCGAAAGACACGAAAAACACGAAAAGGGATCTTCGTATTTCGCGAATTTGGCGTTTTTCGCGGACTCCATTTCCGCGCCGTCTTTCTCTGTAGTTCTTTGGGAGCAAAATGAAGCGCAGCGCAATGGAGTCAAATGGTTCCTGTCTTGGTGGCGGACGACTTTCATTGCAACTTACGCTCCACCCCTTCGCTCAGAAGGGAAAGCACTGCGATCTCCTCACCGGCCACTATTACGAGATTTGTCGTGGGATGAGCTGGACAAGGAGTGCATGGCATCTCCGCTTCGCTTCGATTCTCGACGTCGCTGCACTTTGCTCGGGATGACGTCGCTGTTTGGGTTGAGTAGCACTCCTTACCGCAGTTTGATTGACTTTCACCCTGTTTATGAGATTGAGTCTCAGTATGAATTCCGGCCCGGAGACTTCTGAATCCCCGGCGGTCTCCCACGAGGCCGCTGCCTGGGAATCGGTGCGCCCCGGCTGGCGGCAGCTTTACGGCGATTTTCACCAGCAGGGCGTGAGCATCGAGGAGCATGATTTTCGCGCCACGAAGACCCTCGACTGGGCTTCCAGCTTCCACCCCGAGAGCATCGAGGTGTGCCTGAATCTCGCGGGGCGCGGGGAGGTGATGGCCGGCCGGCAACGGGCTGATTTTTCCGAACGCACCGTGGGACATTACGCGATGGTCAAGCGGAAGCTTTCCGGCACTCGCCGGGAAGGGGACCGGCACCAGTTTGTGACCGTCGAGATGTCACGTCCGTTCGTCCTGCAAAACATCCATGGTAATGAGGAGACACTGCTTCCCTCCGTGCGGTCGTTCATGGAAGGGCGGCCCAATGGCGCGGTCGGGACCGTCATCCCGCTTTCCTCGGCCCTTGAGGCGCTCATCGTCGGGTTGCGCAATCCACCTGTTAACCTGAGCGCGCGCGCCATCTGGTATCAGGCCAAGGTGCTGGAACTTGTCGCCCAGCTTTTCTTTGATACCGCCGGGCCGGAGCTCTTTTGTTCCCGGCAAAAGCGCATGGCCCGTGAGCGCACCGAGGCGATCATGATCCTGCTGCGCAACCGGTTGCAGGACCCCCCGACGCTCGACGAACTGTCCAAACAGATTGGGTGCAGCCCTTTTCACCTGAGCCGGAATTTTTCCGAGCAAACCGGGATGACGATTCCCCAATACTTGCGGCAGGTGCGCATGGAACGGGCCGCCGAGTTACTGCGCTCGGGCAGTTACAACGTCACCGAAGTGGCCTTCACCGTGGGCTACTCCAGCCTCGGCCATTTCAGTAAATCCTTCTGTGAAGTCATCGGCTGCTGCCCGAGTCTCTATCCGCACGCGCTGCCGGTGCTGGGCAAGGCCAGGCCGGTGAATGTGCCGAAGGTTTGAAACGCCGCTTTATTTTATTGCGGCACCGGACAGCCCCGCGCTGAGCGGCGGCATAGAGGCGGAGGGGACTTTTTCACGTCTTTGGCGGATCAAAAGTTTGGCCGGGATTTCTGACCCGCGCAGCTTCTGGACGGTAACGGGATAATTTCCCCCGGTTTCCATCGCGCGTTCTTGACTTGGTGGGGGCGTTTCCTAGGCTGTCGCTTTCACCTATAATACCACCACTTATGGCACTCAATCTCGAAGCTCTGTCCCGCGCCGCCAACGAGGCCCGCGGTCTTGCAATGGACGCCGTCCACGCCTGCAATTCCGGCCACCTCGGCCTGCCCCTTGGCTGCGCGGAAATCGGCGCTGCACTCTACGGTTACGCACTGCACCATAATCCCGTCGCGCCGAAATGGCTCAACCGCGATCGTTTCATCCTGAGCGCCGGCCACGGGTCGATGTTCCTCTACAGCTGGCTCCACCTTAGCGGCTATCCGAATGTGCCGATCGATCAGGTGAAGAAATTCCGCGCGCTCGGCTCGCACACTCCGGGGCACCCCGAGTTTCACGAAACCCTCGGCGTCGAAGCGACCACCGGTCCGCTCGGCCAGGGCATTTCCAACGCCGTCGGCTACGCGGTTTCCCAGAAGATGGCCGCGGCGAAATACAACACCGCCACCCACCCGATTTTCGACAACCACATCATCGCGCTCGCGGGTGACGGCTGCATGCAGGAAGGCGTGGCGATGGAGGCGATTGCCTTCGCCGGCCACTTCAAGCTCGACAACCTGATTCTCATCTATGACTCGAACGACGTCACGCTCGACGCGATGGCGAAGGAGTCGCAGAGCGAGAACGCGGCCGAACGCTTCGAGGCCGTGGAATGGGGGGTGCAGACTGTGGACGGTCACGACATCCCGGCTTTCCTCGCCGCGTTGGAGAAGGCAAAGGCCGCCACCGGCAAGCCCCAGCTCATCATTGCCAAGACGTTGATCGGCAGGGGCATTCCCGAAGTCGCCGGCACGGCCAAGGCCCACGGCGAAGGCGGTGCGAAGTTCATCGAGGCCGCCCGCAAGGGACTGGGCCTGCCCGAGACCGAGCACTTCTACGTCAGCCCCGAGACCCACGCCTATTTTGCCGAACACGCGAAGGAACTCGCGGCGAAGTATGACGCCTGGACCGCTCTCTACGCGGAATGGCAGGCCGCCAATCCTGAACTCGCGAAGGATCTCGACCATGCGCTGAAGCTTGAAGTGCCCGCCGACCTGCTCGCCAGGATCCCCGAGTTCCCGGCGGACTCGAAAATCGCCACCCGCAAGGCCGGCAGCGACGTGCTCCAGCCCATCGCCGCCGCCCTCCCGAATCTCATCGGCGGCAGCGCCGATCTCTACGGCTCGACGCTCAATTACATCCAGTCTTCGAAGGATTTCACGCCGGCCAACTGGAGCGGACGCAACATCCGCTTCGGCATTCGCGAGCACGGCATGTGCGGCATCATGAATGGCATCGCCTACGACGGCATCTACCGCGCCAGCGGGGCGACCTTCCTTGTCTTCGCCGACTACTGCCGCGCGAGCATCCGCCTCGCCGCCCTCTCCGGCCTGCCCACGACCTACATCTTCACGCACGACTCCGTCGGTGTGGGTGAGGACGGCCCGACCCACCAGCCGGTCGAGACGGTGAGCGGCCTGCGCGTGATCCCGAATCTCGACGTGATCCGCCCCGGCGATCCCGAGGAAACGGCCGGCGCCTTTGCCGCCGCCATGCTGCGCACGACCGGGCCGACGCTCCTCGCGCTCAGCCGCCAGGCACTGCCGATCTTCAACGAAATCCCCGTGGCCACCCGCCGCGAAGGCGTGCTCAAGGGCGCCTACATCGCCGTGAAGGAAACGGGCGAGCTCAAGACCATCCTGCTCGCCGCGGGCAGTGAATTGCAGCACGCCGTCGTCGCGGCCAGGAAGCTGGGCGAAGGCGTCCGCGTGGTCAGCGTGCCGAGCTTCTACCGCTTCGACTTGCAGTCCCAGGCTTACAAGGACGAGGTGCTCCCGCCTGCCGTCCGCAAGCGCGTGGCGATCGAGGCTGGCGTGACCGGTCTCTGGTACAAGTATGTCGGTCTCGATGGCAAGGTCATCGGCATCGACCGCTTCGGTCTCAGCGCCCCCGGCAACAAGGTGATGGAAGTGCTCGGCATCACCGCCGATGCCGTCGTCGCCGCCGCCCAGTCACTCGGCTAGTCTCGAAGTAATCAACTTACGCAGCGCGGCCTGTCGAAATCCGGCAGGCCGCGTTGTTGTTTCTAGAGGTTGTGCGGTAACCGAGGCCGCGATTCCAGCGGCTTCCCCCTGCAAAGGCGGGCTATTTGCTGACCTCTTTTGGATTCTCCTCCACGACCAATACCAGCGCATTGGTCAGTGTATCGGTAAGCCCCAGGCCGGTGGCATCGGGCGGCGTGGCCACGAATTTTCCGCTGGCGGCTTGCAGGACAAAACCATCGCCCTGCTTCTTCAGCTTGAACTTGGCGGAGCCGTCCTCCGGCTCCTTCACCACGCGGTCGATCTTGCCGGATTCTTCGCGCCAGAAGCTGCCTTTGCTCTTCCCGGCATCGGCGGAAGCGGTGGGGTAATATTTGATCTCCACGGAATCGCCATCCTTCAGCTGGTCGCCGCTGGCGCCCGCGATGGCAAAAACCTGATGGTGGCTGATTACCTTGCCGCTGAGATCAAGGCCGCCCTTTTCCGTGGCGGAGACGTATTTTCCTTCCGTAGTGTGGAGGGCAACGGTCTGTTCCGGGGTGGCGACTTGGGCCATTGAGGAGGACTGACTTGCAAAAAGAAGAGCAAGACAGATGGGGACAACGAGGGGAGGGGTCTTTGGGGAGACTTTCATGGAGGGGATTAAAGACCATGTTTTCCGGGGCGCAAATTATTTTCTTCGGGAGCCTTCAGTCCCTTTGATTCCCCTTGTCCGCGCCCGAAAGCTGCTCTCTGTTTAATCGTGATTCCGTTTCTCCGAGCCTTTTCCCTGTCGGTGCTGGCTGTCCTCTGGTGTGCAGCCGTGCATGCGCAAAACTCCGTATCCGTGCGCGGCCATGGGCTCAACCATTGGTGCTACCTCCTGCAGGGACGCAACGGAACGCCGCTCAATCCCAATACCGTCACCGGAGCCGATGCCCAGCTGGCGGTCATGGATTATTCGGCCGACGGCACGGCGGGTGGCGAATTCACCAGCGACCAGATCGCGGCGGTGAAGGCCCCGGGGAAGGTCGTGCTCGCCTACATGAGTATCGGCGAGGCCGAAAGTTATCGGTTCTATTGGAACACCGCGTGGACCACCAAGAAGGGCAGGCTCACCTCCAGCGCCCCGGCCTGGCTCGCCAAGCAGGACCCGGACTGGCCCGGCAACTTCAAGGTGCGCTACTGGATGCCCGAGTGGCAGCAGATCATCTTCGGCGACGACACGAATACCGCCGCGAAAAGTTATGTGGACCGGATCATTGATGCCGGATTCGATGGCGTTTACCTCGATATTATCGACGCGTTTGAATACTTCGGCCCCGACAGCGGCAAAAACCCCGAGCGCCCCACCGCTCCCGCGGACATGGCGGCTTTCGTGGAGTCCATCGCGAACTACGCCCGCACCACCCGTGGCAAAAGCGACTTTATCGTCGTCCCGCAAAACGGCTCCAACCTCGTCGATGAAATCACCACCTCGCAGAAAAGCGATTACTTCGCGGCCATCGACGCCATCGGGGCCGAGGACACCTTCTTTTATGGACCCTTGGGAATGAACAACGCCTGGCATCCGCAGAAATACACGATCCAGTGCCTCACCCAGTTCTCCGACGCCTCCAAGCCTGTGCTTTGCATCGAATACGTGAACCAGAAGGGCAAGGAAAAGCGCTTCTACAACCAGGCGGCACAATCTGGCTGGCTGCCGCTGGTCAGCGTGCGGGCACTCGACCGGATCATCGCCCAGCCACAATAGCGGGCATCCGCCCCGAGGCTGGCCTGCGAAATTTTCTTATGCCAGCAACCTCGAAAAAACAACAGATGGCGGCGGGCGCGGCTCTTTCCGCCAGGCGCGGCGAAACCAAAAAGTCCTCCTTGAAAGGCGCTTCCCGGCAGATGGAAAAATCCATGTCCGAAACGCAGTTGGAAGACCTCGCAAAGACGAAGCGCAAAAAGCTGCCGACGAAGAAGCGCTAGCCGGCCACAGCCCTTAGCTCAGCAATTCGCTTCGCGTGTTCTTCGTCGCTGATCGCCGGGGCCATTTCTGCGGGCGCGCCGTCCGGCAGGTTTACCCAGGAGCGGCAGCCGCCGTAGCGCGGGCTGTCGGGGAAAATCCACGGCTTGGCGAGATTGAAGACGCGCAGCACGGCCACGTTCACCCCGGCTGGCTCGTCATAGACAAAGCGCTTTTCGATCTCCTCGTCGCGCCAGAGATGGAACGGGGCGAGCTTTTCCACCACCGCCCGATCGGTCACCAGCTGAGTCCATTCCACCCGGCAGAATTGGCGCACAGCGATTAGCTCATCCTCGCGCGCGGGTAACGCGGTCTCGCCGGGCAGCTTCAGCTTGGCGACCTGCTCGTGAAAGAGGGTCGGAAAGAGAAAGAACTCCTCATGCTGAAAGCGGAAGCCTTCGCGCCCCTCGTGGATGCCGCCCTTGCGAATAATGATGCTCTGGGCACCGCTGCCAAGGGCGTCGCAAATCAGGGTCCACTCTTTGAAACCGATACTCATGCCGCCAGCTTCCAGAACTGAGCGGAAGTGTGCAAGGCAATCGTTGGCCATGCGAAATACGCGGAAAATACGAAAAGTTGAGCCTATTCACCCCTTTTGGCAGTCATTTTCCCTCTTTCGAGTCTTTTCGCATGTTTGGCTGGCCTTCCTGTATGATCCACAATCCGCACTTGTCCGCCGCTCAACTCTCCGGCATCTTTCCGCGTATGGCGTACCATATTGATCTGCACTGCCACTCGTTCTTCTCCGGCGATGGCGTCAGTAGCCCTGAAGAATTAATTGCCGCAGCCAAGAAAAAGGGACTGCACGGCTTCGCCATGACCGACCACAACACCTGCGACGCAGTAGCCTACATGATCGACAAGGGCCTCATGCGCGCCGACGGCCAGCCGGTGCATGGATTTCTAGTCATTCCCGGCATCGAAGTGACCACGGCCGAGGGGCATCTTCTCTGTCTCGGGGCCACGCTGCCCAATAATTTGAAAGGCACGCCAGCTCTGGAGGTCTGTCATCTCATTCATCAGGCCGGGGGCATCGCCGTGCCGCCGCATGCTTACGATCTTTTTCGCGCCGGCATCCGCGAAGATGTGCTCGACACGCTCCCGATGGATGCGCTGGAGGTCTTCAATGCGGCCATCACCTTCAAGCGGCACAATCGCCGGGCCTTCGAGTATGCCCAAAAGCGTGGCCTGCCGATGACCGCCGGCAGCGATGCCCACCACGAGGCCGCCATTGGCACGGCCTACACGATCATTGATACCGATGATTTCTCGGTAAAAGGAGTCATCGCCGCGCTCCTGAAGGGCGCGGAACTCAATCAGCGCTACCTCTCCACCAAGGATAATCTGCGCAAGACGTGGAATAACTGGATGCGCCTGCGTCGTCCGCGCCGGCACGTTTCGGAAGGCGCCAAAGCCGAATAATCGGGCGGCTTTAATTGAATATTTTCTCTGTAGTAGGCAGTTTTTAATGGAGTTACTTGCATTATGATAGTTACTTCGGTATTTTGTCGGTATGAAACGCAAGAGCTTTGGCAACATGCACTGCCCGATCGCCCGCAGCCTCGAGCGCATCGGCGAGTGGTGGAGCATTCTCATCCTGCGCGATGCCATGCACGGCCTCACCCGCTTCGATGAGTTTCAGAAGAGCTTGGGCATCGCGCCCAATATGCTTACCCGCCGTCTCAACGCCCTCGTGGAGGCCGGGCTGCTGGTCAAGGAACGCTACAGCGAACATCCACCCCGCGATGAATACCGGCTCACCGAGCGTGGCCGGGATTTTCGTCCAGTGATGCTCTCATTGCTCGCCTGGGGCAACAAGCATTTCGCCCCCGAAGGTCCCAGCGTGCAGATCGTTCACCGTAAGACTGGCCAGATTGCCGACCCGGTGGTGGTGGATGGTCACACCGGCAACCCGCTCAATGTGCCCGACTATCAATGCGTGGCCGGTCCCGGGGCCGATGATCGCATTCGCAAGCGCTATGCGAGTGCCACTCTGCTGGAGGGGCAAAAATCATGAGCACGACCACGCTTGAACGCACCGCTCCGGTGACTGCCCCCGCGGTGGTCCAACCGGTGCAATGGAAAAGGCTGGCTTTGCAAGCTGCGGCGCTGCTGGCGGTCGTGCTGCTTTGCACCGTTGCCTGGCGCTGGTGGACGGCGTGGCGTTTTATCGAAAGCACCGACGACGCCTACGTGGGCGGAGAAGTCACTGTGCTGGCACCGCAGGTGCCGGGGCTCATCGCACAGGTGGCAGTCAGCGACAACCAGCGGGTAAAAGCGGGCGATCTCCTCCTCAAGCTCGACGACCGCGATTACCGGGCCGCTCTGGCCAAGGCGGAGGCCGCCATTGCCGCCCGGCAGGCAACGCTGGCGAATCTGGAGGCCACCCGCCGCCAGCAGGACGCGCTCATCGCACAAGCCCAGGCGGTGGTCACGGCCACCGATGCCGAGACCGTGCGCACGAAAGACGACCAGACCCGTTACCAGCGCCTCTACACCAGCTCCACCGAGTCGATCCAAGTGCTGCAAAAAGCGCAGGCTGATTATCAAAAAGCTGTCGCTGCCGGAGAGAGTGCGCGCGCAAATCTGCTTTCCGCGCAACGCCAGCTTGCGATCATCGATACGCAGAAGCAGCAGGCCCGCGCCGCCCTCGACGAAGCGAGGGCGGATCGTGATCTGGCCCGGCTCAATCTCGGTTACACCGAGTTGCGCGCCCCGGTGGATGGCATGGTGGGCAATCGCAGCGCGCGGGTCGGCGCCTATGCCGGTATCGGCACGCAATTGATCACCATCATTCCCGCGCGCGGGTTGTGGGTGGATGCCAATTTCAAGGAAAGCCAGATCGCCCTTTTCCAGCCGGGGCAGGCCGTGACGATCAAAGCTGATGTGCTGGCCGGTCACGATTTCCACGGTCATATCGCCAGTCTTGCCCCGGCCACTGGCTCAGTCTTCAGCGTGCTGCCGGCGGAAAATGCCACGGGCAATTTCACCAAGATCGTGCAGCGCATTCCCGTGCGCGTCGCCCTGGATGAGAATGCGGACAGCCTCGGCCTGCTGCGGCCCGGGCTCTCGGTCACCGCAGAGGTGGACGGTCGCCGGGATCGCTAATCCGGAGTCCATTCTTATGGTGCCGCCCAGCCCCGCAGCCCAGCTCTCACTCACCGCGAAGGTCTTTGCCTTCGCGGTGATGTGCGTGGGCTTTTTCATCGCCCTGCTCGACATCCAGATCGTCTCCTCGTCGCTGGCGGAAATTGGCGGCGGTCTTTCCGCAAGCCCGGATGAACTCTCGTGGGTGCAGACGAGCTATCTCATTGCGGAGATCATTGTGATCCCGCTCTCGGGCTGGCTTTCCCGCGTGCTCTCCACGCGGTGGCTGTTTTCGTTCTCGGCCATTGGCTTCACAATCACGAGCCTGCTCTGCGGTTTCGCCTGGGACATCCAGAGCATGATCGTTTTTCGCGCGTTGCAGGGCTTCCTCGGCGGCTCGATGATTCCCACCGTCTTCACCACGGCCTTCGCATTTTTCCAGGGCAAGCAGGTCGTGGTGGCCGCGGCGACCGTGGGTGCGCTTTCCTCCATGGCACCGACGCTTGGGCCTACCGTGGGCGGCTGGATCACCGATCATTATTCCTGGCACTGGCTGTTCTTCGTCAATCTCCTGCCCGGCGCGCTGGTGGCGATCGTGGTGCCGATGCTGGTGCGGATCGACGAGCCCGATTTCAAGTTGCTGCGTGGCGCGGATTATCCCGGCATGGCGCTGATGGCGGTGTTCCTTGGCTGCCTCGAATACACGCTCGAAGAGGGGCCGCGCTGGGACTGGATGGAAGACGACACCATCCGCACGACGGCCTGGATTGCCGGGATCACCGGGATCGCCTTTATCTGGCGCAGCCTCAGCGCGAGCAATCCGGTGGTGGATTTGCGCGCGTTGAAAAGTCGCAACTACGCGCTCGGCTGTTTCTTTTCCTTCGTCACCGGGATCGGGATTTTTTCGACGATCTATCTCACACCGCTGTTTCTCGACCGCGTGCGCGGCTTCAGTGCGCTGCAGATCGGGCTCACGATATTTTCGACCGGTCTGTTCCAGGCGCTTTCGATTCCCATCTACACCTTCTTCGCGCGCAAGGTGGACCTGCGCTGGCTCATGACCTTCGGCCTGGCGTGCTTCACCTACAGCATGTGGAATTTCGTGCCCATCACGCACGATTGGGGCTGGCGTGAATTGCTGTTGCCCCAGGCGTTGCGCGGGTTTGCCCAGCAGTTTGCGGTCGCGCCGGTGGTTACGCTCACGTTGGGCAGCCTGGCCCCGGAGCGGTTGCGGCTGGCCTCGGGCCTCTTCAATCTCATGCGCAATCTCGGCGGCGCCATCGGCATCGCGGCCTGCGGGACGATTCTCAACGACCGCGCGAACCTGCACTTCGAGCGGCTGGCTGCGAACCTCAACCCCGGCAATGCCGCCATGTCGGATCTGCTGCAACGCGTGAGCGCGCAATACCAGAGCGCCTTTCATGATGATGCCGTGCACGGGGCGCTGGCCGCGCTCAAGCAATTGCGGGCGCTCACCTGGCGCGAGGCCCAGGTGCAGACTTATGCGGATGCGTTTCTGCTCGTGGCGTTGTGCTTTGCGGTGGCGACGCTCCTCACGCCGCTGATGAAAAAGGTTGGGGTGCGTCCGGCGGCGACTTCGGCGGAAAGCCATTGAGGATCAATGCTCCGGGCGCTCACCGGAACGGTGGACACGGAGTGTCGCAGCCAAGGGAGAAAAATTTCACCACGAAGACTCGAAGACACGAAGGCAGGGCCAGCACTCGACCTTGAGCTGTAGCGGCGGTCTATGACCGTCGCTACAGCACGGGTTCTTTTCCGGCTTTGATTTACTATTCACCCACCAGCACCGCATTCGCCGCGGCGTAATGCTCGGTGTGGGAAAGGCTGATCAGCACGCCACCGGCGCCCAGCTTCTCCGCCAGTTCCTTCGCGCCGCCGTGGAGCACACAATACGGCTCGCCGCTCTCCTTGCGGCACACCTCGATGTCCTTCCATCCCACCGCTTTTCCAATTCCCGTGCCGAAGGTCTTTGAGACCGCCTCCTTCGCGGCGAAGCGCGCGGCGAAGTGGGGATAGGGGTATTTCATCGCCTGGCAATAAGCGATCTCGCCCTCGCAAAAGATGCGATGCAGAAAGCGGTCGCCAAATTTCTCCACCGACTTTGCGAAGCGCGCCGTTTCCACAATATCGAGGCCGATGCCGAAAATCTTCATGCCGCTTTATAGGGGGCCATCGCGGCAAGCATGTCGCGCACCGCTTGTTCCAGACCGGTAAAGACGGACCGCGCAATGATCGAGTGCCCGATGTTCAACTCATGCAAATGCGGCACCTGGAGGATCTTCGCGATGTTCGTGTAATTGATCCCGTGCCCGGCATTCACGGTCAGCCCGTGCTGGTGCGCGAATCTTGCCGCGACAATCAGCCGCTCCAGTTCATCCTGCTGCTCCGCTCCCTGGGCATTGGCAAAGGCGCCGGTGTGCAGTTCGATCGCATCCGCCTTGAGCTTGATCGCGGCCTCGATCTGGTCGGCCTCCGGCTCGATGAACAGGCTCACGACCACGCCCGCGCCTTGCAGGCGCTTGATCGTGGGCTCCAGTTGCTTGAACTGCCCGGCGGCATCGAGCCCGCCTTCGGTGGTGATCTCCTTGCGATTCTCGGGCACGAGGCACACTTCCTCCGGCTCCACGCGAAGCGCGATGGAGAGGATCTCGGGCGTGTTGCCCATCTCCAGATTCAGCTTGGTGATGAGGCTCTCGCGCAGGCGGAAGATATCCGCATCCTGAATGTGGCGGCGGTCCGCCCGCAGGTGCGCGGTGATTCCGCCCGCCCCGGCGCGTTCGCAGATTTCCGCCGCGACGAGCACATTCGGCTCCGCGTTGTGGGCATCGATCTGCCCCGCATAGCGCGCCTGCCGCACGGTCGCGATATGGTCGATATTCACTCCAAGTAACAACTGGCTCATTGACAACAAAGGGGATGAGCGCGGCCGGTTTCCGCCGCGCAATGAGAGGGCTGGCGGGTTAGTGCCGGAAGTGGCGCAGGCCGGTGAAGACCATCGCCATCTTCGTCTCGTTCGCGGCGGCAATCACATCGGCGTCGCGCACGGAGCCGCCCGGCTGGATCGCGGCGGTCGCCCCGGCTTCCGCGGCGGCGACGAGGCCGTCGGGAAATGGGAAGAACGCGTCGCTGGCCACGATGCTGCCCTTGAGCGACAGCCCGGCATCCGCCGCCTTCCAGATCGCGATGCGCGAGGAATCCACGCGCGACATCTGGCCGGCGCCGATGCCCAGGGTGCGGTCCTTGCCGCAATAGACGATCGCGTTCGACTTCACGTGCTTGACCACTTTCCAGCCAAAGGCCATCGCCTTCATTTCATCGGCCGTAGGCGGACGCTCGGTCACGACTTTCTTCTCCAGTTCTTCGAGTTCCTTCGGATTACGCACATCGGAATCCTGCACCAGGATGCCGCCGATCACGGAACGCACGTCCTGATTGGACACATTGGAAACATCGCGCAGCTTCTGCATCAGGCGCAGGTTTTTCTTCTTCTGCAAGAGCACGCGGGCGTCGCTCTCGAATTCCGGCGCGATAATCACTTCGCTGAAGATTTCGCTGATCGCCTTCGCCAGCGCGAGGGTGAGCGGACGATTCGTAATGATGATGCCGCCAAACGGGGCCTGCTTGTCGGTCGCAAATGCCTTGTCCCAGGCAGCCTTGAGGTCGCTGTCCTGTCCGACGCCGCAGGGGTTGGTGTGCTTGAGGATTGCCACCGTGGGCTCGGCAAATTCCTCGATCAACTGCGTCGCCGCCGTGATGTCGAGGATGTTGTTAAACGAAAGCTCCTTGCCGTGCAGCTTCTGGAAATAGTCGTCGAAATTGCCGTAGAGCGAAGCGGCCTGGTGCGGGTTCTCACCGTAGCGAAGCTGGGCCGACTGCGGCAGGCAGAGCGAATAGGCGCACTGCGTTTCCTTTTCCTGGTTGAGGTAATTGGCAATCGCGCCGTCATATTGCGAGGTGGTGACGAAGACCTTGATCGCGAGGCGCTCGCGCAGCTTCAGCGTCGTGCCGCCTTCGTTCGCCTTCATGCTCTCGATCACATCCGCGTAGTCGGCCGGATCGGTCACGACCGTCACCGAGCGATAGTTCTTGGAAGCGCTGCGGAGCATGGACGGGCCGCCGATGTCGATATTTTCGATCGCCTCGTCCAGCGTCACGTCGGGCTTCGCGATCGTCTGCTGGAAGGGATAGAGATTCACCACCACGAGGTCGATCGGCTTGATGCCGTGCTTTTCCGCCTGGGCGACGTGCTCGGGATTGTCGCGCAGGTGGAGCAGGCCGCCGTGCACTTTCGGATGCAGAGTCTTCACCCGGCCGTCCATCATCTCGGGGAAGCCGGTGTAGTCGGAAATTTCGATGCAGGGGAGATTCTCCTTCTTGAGCAGGGCCGCGGTGCCGCCGGTGGAGATGATTTCAACGCCCATGCCGATGAGCTCCCGGGCAAAGTCCACCAGCCCGGTTTTGTCGGAAACGGAAATAAGTGCGCGTGTAATTTTCATGGATTGAGGGCTGCAAAGGTAGGTCACCTCCCCGCCAAGGTCAATCCGGCGAAAATCGCACCTCGCCACCTCTTTTTTTCGCTGGTAAAGACGCGACTGCATGAAACACCTGCCCCTGCTGACTATTGCCGCCATCGTCCTGGTGATCGTGCTCACGCGGCTGCCTTTTCTGGATGCGGGTTATGGGGCAAATATGGATGCCTGGCGCGTGGCCAATGTCGCCCGGCATCTCGCCACCACCGGGGAATATGAAGCCTCGCGCCTGCCCGGCTATCCCTTGCAGGAAATGGTTTGCGCCGCGTTCTGGTGGGGCGGGCCGATGGCGCTCAATGGCTTGAGCACCCTCATGAGCCTCGCCGCCGTGCTTGCTTTTTTCTTCATCGCCCGCGCCTGCCAGTGCCGGGATGCCTGGGCCTACGCGCTGGCCCTCGCCTTCACGCCCGTTTTTTTCATCAACAGCGTGTCGGCCAAGGATTACGTGTGGGCAATCGCCTTCGTGCTCTGGGCGCTTTGGTCGGCGATCCGAAACCGCCCGATGCTCTGCGCCCTCTTCCTTGGTCTTGCCATCGGCTGCCGCATCACCTCGGGGGCGATGATTCTCCCCCTGGGGATGATTCTCTGGCCACAGTTGGGCACCGGAAAAGGCCGGGGCATGGCCCGCTTCGTGGTTTTCGCCTGTCTCATGGGCGTGCTCTGTTTCCTGCCGGTCTGGCTCCGATATGGTCCCGGCTTTTTCACCTTCTACGAAAACCACGACCGACTCGGAATCGGTGGCATCCTCCAGCGCGCCTCCATGGAAGTATGGGGGCCGCTCGGTTTCCTCGGACTGATCGTGGCCGGGTTTGGGATTGCCCTCGCCGCCTTCCGATCCAGGCGTGCGGAAACGCCATCGCAGCCCAAGCTACTGCTTCCGTTGCTGGTCATGATTACGCTCTACCTGATCGCCTTCTGGCGGCTGCCCGATCAGGCCGGTTATCTGGTTCCAGTGATTCCAGCCGTCCTGCTGCTGGTCGCCTTGGATTCGCCCCGCTGGGCCGGACTTGCCTTCTGTGGGCTGCTAACCGCTTCCCCCTGGCTCTCTTTCGCCAATGGACGCCCCCAACCCGGCCCCATCCTGCAAGACCACGCCGAGCGGATGCAGACCCTCAACGGCGTGAAAGGTTTCCTCGCCTTCTGCAATCAGCATCTCCCCCCCGACTGCATCGTCACCGTCGGCGCCTGGCAGCCGATCATCACCGTGCTCGCACCGGAAAGCGCCGAACGCTTTCCCTATCTCATCAGCCTCGACGAGGCGAAAGCCTTGCTCGCGCACGGCCATCACCTCGCCTACGCCTCCGAGAGCATTCGTGAATTCAACTACCGCATCAACCACTTCGACCTCGCCAGTGCCGGAGCGGTGGATGTGCATGCACTTTATTTAAAGGAAGCCCTCCCCGAATCCTCGGAACAGCCGTCCCCTGCGCCCGCTCCTCAGTCCACGGCTTCAGCGGGCCAATGAAGGAGCAGTTTCCGCCAATTTAGCGCCGGTATAACGGTTTGACGCAGCCAGACTCGCATCGACATTGAGTTACCATGAAAGATGGCGGCCCCTTACGGCAGATTCTCGTCATTAACTGCGGCAGTTCCTCCCTCAAGTTTACCCTGCTGGAGCTCCCCTCCGAGCGGGTGCTGGTGAAGGGCCTGGCCGAACGGCTCGGTGAGGCCGATGCGGTCCTGAACCTGAGTTACGAAGGGGAAAAATCCATCACCACGTTGCCGGGAGGATCGCATGCGGAGGCGATGGAAGCCCTGCTTGCCCAAATCCGCGGGAAGATGGGGGACGGCTTGCAGATCGCGGGGATCGGCCATCGGGTCGTGCATGGCGGGGAATATTTCTCCGGGCCGACGCGGATCGACGGCTCTGTACTCGAGCGGATCGAAGCCTGCATTCCGCTGGCGCCGTTGCATAATCCGGCGCATCTCCAGGGGATGCGCGCGGCGATGGAATGCTTTCCCGGTCTCCCGCAGGTGGCCGTTTTCGATACGGCCTTTCACCAGACGCTTCCTCCCCGGGCTTTTCATTACGCCCTCCCTAGGGAGTATTATGAGCGCTATCGGATTCGTCGTTACGGTGCGCACGGCACCAGTCATCAATATGTCGCGCAGGAAACCGCGCGCCGTCTCGGCCAGCCACTGGAAAAGCTCCAGTTGCTCACGGCCCATCTGGGCAACGGATGCAGTGCCTGCGCGGTGTGGGAAGGGCGCAGCCTCGATACCACGATGGGGCTCACCCCGCTCGAGGGGCTGATGATGGGAACCCGCAGCGGCGATGCGGACCCGAATCTCCACGCCTTCCTCGCCGCCCAGGGCAAGTCGCTGGAGGAGATCACCCACCTGCTCAATCGCGAATCCGGCCTGCTGGGCGTCTCCGGCCTGAGCAACGACATGCGCACCCTTTCCCAGGCAGCGGCAGCCGGGCACGAGGGCGCGGCGCTCGCAATCGATCTCTTCTGCTACCGCCTGGCCAAGGGACTGCTCGCCTTGACCGCCGCCTTGAGCCGGCTCGATGCGCTGGTCTTTACTGGTGGCATTGGCGAAAACCAGTCCGTCATTCGGGAGCAGACGCTCTCTCATTTGCAAATACTCGCCCCGGTTCTCGATCACGAGCTCAATGCGGCCAATGGCGTCCCCGCCGATGGCCGCATCACCACCGAGTCATCCCCGCTGCTGGTCCTGGTGATTCCCACCAATGAAGAGCTGATGATCGCCCGGGAAACCGCCGCCTTTCTTTAACCCACCCACTCCATTCCATGGCCCGCACCCTCTTTCTCGCTCCCGCCACCTGTCACGCCGGACTCACCACGGTTGCCTTGGGACTTGTCCGCGCGCTCGATCGCAGCGGCGTGCGCGTGGGCTTCTACAAGCCACTGGCCCAGACCCAGGAAGGCGACACCGGCCCGGAACGCTCCACCCATTTTATCCGCGCCACCACCAGCATCGCCACGATGCCCCCGACCCTTTCCGTGCCGGAGGCCGAACGCCAGCTGGCGGAGGGGCGCCAGGACGAGCTCATGGCCACCATCATGCGCGAGTTTCACCAATCCATCGGCGACGCCCGGGTCGCCATCATCGAGGGGCTGCTCATCGAAGCGGGTGACCCCGCGATCGCCCGGCTGAACCAGGAGATCGTGCGGGCGCTCGGCGCGGAGGTCATCCTCGTGGGGGCACCGGGGCCGGGCGGCCTGGCCGCGCTGGAGCATCACTTTGAAAGCACCGCGCAAATCTTTGGCGGCTTCGAGACGGGCCATGTCCACGGCTGCATCGTGAACCGGCACTCCTGCATCGAAGAGGAAATTGCGGGATGGAAGGCGGACAGCCGGCTCTTTCGCCAGCCCCGGTTCGACCTCCTCGGCGCCATCCCGCTCGAGGAAGCGCTCGCCTGCTGCCGCACGGTGGATGTCGCCCGCCACCTCGGCGCGGAGGTGCTGTTCCCCGGGGAAATCGCCAGTCGCCGCGTGCGCTCCATCTCCCTGCTCGCCCGCACGGTGCCCAACATGCTGCACACCTTTGTTTCCGGCGCGCTGCTCGTCACCCCGGCGGATCGCAGCGATGTCTTCATGGCAGCGGTGATGGCCGCGCAGCATCGCCGCCTGGCCGGGCTCGTGCTCACCGGCGACGTGGAACTTGACCCGCGGATCATGGAATTTTGCCGCCCTTCCCTCGAATCGGGCCTGCCCGTCATGCGCGTGATGACCAACAGCTATACCACCGCCACCCAGCTCAACCATTTGAGCGGCGAAGTGCCGATCGACGATACCGAGCGCATCCAGAACGGCATGAACCACGTGGCCGCCCACCTCGATCCCGCCTGGCTCGGCAGCTGCGCCTCGGTGCAGCCCGAAGTGCGCCTTTCTCCCGCCGCCTTCTGCCACCAGATCACCGAGCGTGCCCGGGCCGCCGGCAAGCGCATCATCCTCCCCGAGGGTAACGAGCCCCGCACCGTCAAGGCCGCCGCCATCTGCGCCGCGCGCGGCATCGCCCGTTGTGTGCTGCTGGGTAATCCGGCCGAGATCCAGGCCATTGCCGCCAGCCAGGATATTGCCCTGCCGGAAACGGTTGAGATTCTCGACCCCGAGCGCATTCGTGCGAATTATGTTTCCGCGCTCATCGAGCTGCGCCCGGGCAAGCACCTCACCGCCACCATTGCCAGCGACCAGCTCGAAGACAACGTGATGCTCGGCACCGTGATGCTCGCGCTCGGCGAGGTGGATGGCCTGGTCTCCGGCGCCGTCCATTCCTCCGCCAATACCATTCGCCCCGCCCTCCAGATTATCAAGACCAGGCCGGGGGCCAAGGTGGTCTCCTCCGTCTTCTTCATGTGCCTGCCCGACCAGGTGCTCGTCTATGGCGACTGCGCGGTCAATCCCGATCCCGATGCCGAAACCCTGGCCGACATCGCGATCCAGAGCGCCGACTCCGCCCGCCAGTTCCATCTCGAGCCCCGCGTCGCGATGATCAGCTACTCCACCGGTGAATCCGGCGCCGGCGCGGATGTCGATAAAGTCCGCGCCGCCACCCGGCTTGCCCGGGAAAAACGCCCCGATCTCCTCCTCGACGGCCCGCTCCAATACGACGCCGCCGCCATCGCCGATGTCGCCGCCACCAAGGCACCCGGGAGCCCCGTCGCAGGCCGGGCCAATGTCTTCGTGTTCCCCGATCTCAATACGGGCAACACCACCTACAAAGCGGTCCAGCGTACCGCCAACGTCATCAGCATCGGCCCCATGCTCCAGGGCCTCAAGCGCCCGGTGAACGATCTCTCCCGCGGCGCGCTCGTGGAGGACATCGTTTACACGATTGCCATCACGGCGATTCAGGCCGGGCAGTAGCGGCGGGGCGGGGAGCAGTTCCCAGGGCGAACTCCGCCCCGGCTTTCGATTGTTGAAAAAGCAAAATTCCCCGGAGAGGTTCCCCCTCTACTTTCCAAGAAAAGAAAGCGAAAGCGGGGTAGGGGCCGACTATTGACACCCCTGAGGGCGAGTGTGGCAAGAAGGCAGGTTGGGCTGGCCATTTTGAACTGGGAAGCGTTTCGGTGGCGGGACCGGAGTGCCAGTTCCAGATTGAGGCGGTTCCCGCATCATCAACTGGCAGACAGTCTCTTTATATCCCATCCGTGAAGGCAACGACTTGCATTCTCTTCCGGCAGATTCTTCGCACGAGTGTCAATAGTTAGAACTTGTATCTTGGATTTGACCAGAGCTTAAGGCTTGCTTTGAGCTCTTGGTTGAGCCGGGAGGTATGCAGCCTCCCGGCTCATCAAGTCGCCCTTTGGAGCAGATCGTG